>Ga0116179_1000654_pt1 | contig 26663 bp, 23 predicted proteins | sample AD_UKC071_MetaG_FD_89751 | JGI IMG/M metagenome (GOLD analysis project Ga0116179, IMG submission 89751) | Active sludge microbial communities of municipal wastewater-treating anaerobic digesters from USA - AD_UKC071_MetaG | ecosystem: Engineered > Bioreactor > Anaerobic > Digestate | place: USA...
CTGGCTGATCAGGTCGGCGGCGACGAGCCGCGGGTCGGCGGTGTCGTCGGCGAGGACGAGGATCTCGGTGGCCCCGGCCTCGGCGTCGATGCCGACGACACCCGAGACCAGGCGCTTGGCGGCGGCGACGAAGTTGTTGCCGGGGCCGGTGACGACGTCGACCGGCTCGAGGCCGAGCTCCGGCACGCCGTACGCGAAGGCGCCGATCGCGCCGGCACCGCCCATCGCGTAGACCTCGGTGACACCCAGCAGCCCGGCAGCGGCGAGGATCGTCGGGTGCACGCGGCCGCCGTCGCTCGCCTGCGGCGGCGAGGTGAGCGCGACCGACTCGACGCCCGCGACCTGCGCCGGCACGACGCTCATGATGACGCTCGAGGGGTACACCGCCTTACCGCCGGGCACGTACATGCCCACGCGGCGCACCGGCTGCCAGCGCTGAACGACACGCGCGCCCGGACCGAACTCGGTCACGGCCGGCGCGGGCACCTGTGCGGCGGATGCCTCGCGCACGCGCGCGATGAGCAGCTCGAGCGCCGCGCGCACGCGCGGGTCGAGCCCGGCCACGGCCTCGTCGATGTGCGCCTGCGGGACCCGCAGCGCGTGGCCCTCGACGCGGTCGAAGGCGGCGGCCTGCGCGCGCAGCGCGGCCTCGCCGCCCTGGCGAACCTCGTCGATGATGCGTGCGGCGGCTTCGCCGGCCTCGGCGGCGGCGGCGGTCGCGCGGGGCACGGCGGCGAGCAGCTCGGCCGTGGTGCGGGCGCGCCCGGTCAGGTCGATGGTCTGAATCATGGTGGTTCCAGGGTACTCGGGCGGCGCGGGTGGGTTCGCCAGCGGCGACGCCGTGCGCATCAGCTCAGGCACTGCGGGCCGAGCAGGCCCTTGAGGTCGCCGTAGAGGTCGGCGGTGAGCCGCACCGGCATGGGCACCTCGAACACCTTGGCCATCTGCCCCTTGTAGAGCCGCAGGCGCACCTCGGTGTCGCCCGAGTGCCGCTGCAGCACCTGGGCGAGCTCGCCCATCGTGTGCTCGGTCGCGCGGTGATCGGGCACCGAGAGCGTCAGCGGGCCCGCGGCATCCATCGACCCCACGTCGGGCACGAAGGCGGCCTGCGCGTGCAGGTTCAGCCCGTCGTCGCGGCGGCTGACCCGGCCGCGGGCGACCAGCAGGCTGTCGCCGACGAGGATCGAGGCGAACTCCTGGTAGACCTTGCCCATGAACATGAGCGTGACCTCGCCGCTGAAGTCCTCGAGCGTGATCATGCCGTAGGGGTTGCCGCTGGATTTCGCTACGCGGTGCTGCACGCTCGTGATCAGGCCGGCGACCGTCACCTGGTCGCCGTCCTGCACGTCGTCGGAGCCCAGCAGCTCCTGGATCGTCGTGGAGGCGTGCTTGGCCAGCGGCGCCTCGAGGCCCGCGAGCGGGTGATCGGAGACGTAGAGCCCCAGCATCTCGCGCTCGAACGCGAGCTTGTCCTTCTTGGTCCACTCGGGGCGCTCGGGCACCTTCGCGGGCAGCGGCTCCTCGGCCTCGTCGTACAGGCTGTCGAAGTCGAAGCCGATGGCCCCGGTCGCGGCCTTGCGCTTGACGTCGGACGCCGCCTCCGTGGCATCCTCGTGGATCTCCATCAGCGCGCGCCGCGTGTCGCCCATCGAGTCGAAGCCGCCGGCCTTGATCAGCGACTCGACCGTGCGCTTGTTCGCGACGTGCGCGGGCACCCGGGCGAGGAAGTCGTGGAACGAGGTGTACGGCCCGTCGGCGCGCGCCTCGACGATGCCGTCGACGACGTTCGCGCCGACGTTGCGCACCGCGCCGAGGCCGAAGCGGATGTCGTCGCCGACTGCGGCGAAGTACTTGATCGACTGCGAGACATCCGGCGGCATGACCTGGATGCCCATGCGGCGGCACTCGTTGAGGTAGATCGCCATCTTGTCTTTGGAGTCGCCCACGCTCGTCAGCAGCGCGGCCATGTACTCGGCCGGATAGTGCGCCTTCAGGTATGCGGTCCAGTAGCTGATGAGGCCGTACGCGGCGGAGTGCGCCTTGTTGAACGCGTAGTCGGAAAAGGGCAGCAGGATCTCCCACAGGGTCTCGACCGCGGCATCCGAGAAGCCGTTGTCGTTCATGCCCTGCTTGAAGCCCTCGTACTGCTTGTCGAGCTCGGACTTCTTCTTCTTGCCCATCGCGCGGCGGAGGATGTCGGCCTGGCCGAGGCTGAAGCCCGCGACCTTCTGCGCGATCGCCATCACCTGCTCCTGGTAGATGATCAGGCCGTAGCTGGTGCTGAGGATCGACTCGAGGGGCTCGGCCAGCTCGGGGTGGATCGGCGTGATGGGCTGGAGCCCGTTCTTGCGCAGCGCGTAGTTGGTGTGCGAGTCGGCGCCCATCGGGCCCGGGCGGTACAGCGCGATGACTGCCGAGATGTCTTCGAAGTTGTCGGGCTTCATCAGCCGCAGCAGCCCGCGCATGGGGCCGCCGTCGAGCTGGAACACCCCGAGCGTGTCGCCGCGCGAGAGGAGGTCGTACGAGGCCTGGTCGTCGAGGGTGAGATCTTCGAGCACGAGCTTCTCGCCGCGGTTGGCTTCGATGTTGTCGAGCGCGTCGTCGATGATGGTGAGGTTTCGCAGCCCCAGGAAGTCCATCTTGATGAGGCCGAGCGACTCGCACGCCGGGTAGTCGAACTGCGTGACGATCTGGCCGTCCTGCTCGCGCTTCATGATGGGGATGATGTCGAGCAGCGGCTCGCTCGACATGATCACGCCGGCGGCGTGCACGCCCCACTGGCGCTTCAGGTTCTCAAGGCCGAGCGCGGTGTCGAAGACGGTCTTCGCCTCCGGGTCGATCTCGATGAGCGTGCGGAACTCGCTCGCCTCCTTGAAGCGGGGATGCTCCTTGTTGAACATGCCCTCGAGCGGCATGTCCTTGCCCATCACCATCGGCGGCATCGCCTTGGTGAGCTTGTCGCCCATCCCGAACGGGAAGCCCAGCACGCGGCTCGCGTCCTTCAGCGCCTGCTTCGCCTTGATGGTGCCGTAGGTGACGATCTGGGCGACGCGCTCAGTGCCGTACTTCTCGGTGACGTACTGGATGACCTCGCCGCGGCGCCGGTCGTCGAAGTCGATGTCGAAGTCGGGCATCGAGACGCGATCGGGGTTGAGGAAGCGCTCGAAGATGAGGCCGTGCTGCAGCGGGTCGAGGTCGGTGATCTTCATCGCGTACGCCGCCATCGAGCCGGCACCCGAGCCGCGGCCGGGGCCGACGCGGATGCCCTGCTCCTTCGCCCAGTTGATGAAGTCGGCGACGACGAGGAAGTAGCCCGGGAAGCCCATCTGCACGATGACCCCGGTCTCGTACTCGGCCTGCTTGCGCACATCGTCGGGGATGCCCTTCGGGTAGCGCAGGTGCAGGCCGCGCTCGACCTCCTTGACGAACCAGCTCTGCTCCGACTCCCCCTCCGGCACGGGGAACTTCGGCATGTAGCTGGTCTCAGTGTCGAACTTCACGTTGCTGCGCTCGGCGACCAGCAGGGTGTTGTCGCACGCCTCGGGGTGGTCGCGGAAGATCTGCCGCATCTGCGCGGCCGACTTGAGGTAGAACTCCTCGCCGTCGAACTTGAAGCGCTTGGGGTCGTCGATCGTCGAACCCGACTGCACGCACAGCAGCGCCGCGTGGGCCTTGGCGTCGTGGGCGTGCGTGTAGTGCAGGTCGTTGGTGGCCAGCAGCGGCAGGTCGAGCTCCTTGGCCAGGCGGTACATCTCGCTCTGGATCTTGCGCTCGACGTGGATGCCGTGGTCCATCACCTCGGCGAAGAAGCTGTCTCTGCCGAAGATGTCACGAAACTCCGCGGCGGCGTCGCGCGCGGCCTCGTACTGCCCCAGGCGCAGGCGGGTCTGCACCTCGCCGCCGACGCAGCCCGTGGTGGCGATGATGCCCTTCGAATAGGTCTGCAGCAGCTCGCGGTCGATGCGCGGCTTGAAGTAGTACCCCTCGATCGAGGCCAGCGACGAGAGCCGGAACAGGTTGTGCATGCCCTCGGTCGTCTCTGCGAGCAGGGTCATGTGCGTGTACGCGCCGGAGCCCGAGACGTCGTCGTCATTCTGGTCGGGGCTGCCCCAGCGCACGCGGGTCTTGTCGGTGCGGTGCGTGCCCGGCGTGAGGTACGCCTCCATGCCGATGATCGGCTTGACACCCGCGCTCTGCGCGGCGGAGGCAAACTCGAACGCCCCGAAGGTGTTGCCGTGGTCGGTCATGGCGATGGCCGGCTGGTTCTCCTGCGCGACCGCCTCCATCAGCGGCTTGATGCGCGCGGCACCGTCCAGCATCGAGTATTCGCTGTGTACGTGCAGGTGAACGAAGGAGTCTGATGCCACCGGATCAGCCTACCCGCGGCGCCGGAGAGGAGGCCGTGAGCCCCCCTCCCGGCGCCGTCGTTCAACGGGTGGGCGAGCTCGCGGAGCCCGGCAGCGCGTCGACGATCGTGACCACCACGCGGCTCGACCAGTCTTCACCGTCGAGGCTCCCCCGGCCGACCATGAGGCCCGTACTCGTGTCGATGTCGACGGTGTCCATGCTGGTGCTCTCCCCGCCCTCCGGCACCGCGATCGTCGTGACGTCGCCGTTCGTGGCGACAACGCGCGCGCCATCCAGCAGCGCGAGCGCGCGGAACATCGCGGCCCGCAGCTCCGGAGGGGCGAGGTTGAAGTCCGTCGGCTCGGTCAAGCGCGGGGGTGGGCATGCGGAGCCGTACTCATACGGGTAGGTCTCGATCCAGCGCACCAGCGCCTCCGGCTCGCGCGGCATCTCTTCGGTGTAGCAGGCGAGTCCGTTCACCGAGAATGTGAACACCTCGTCGGGGTTCGCGCCTTCGGCACCGACGCCCGTCACCGAGTACATCCCGCTCGGGTAGAACTCGACGCCGTGGCTCGCGCCGATCTCGGCGAAGTCGCGGCTCGCCGCCTGGGCATCGGGCCCGGCGATGTCGACCGCCTCGCGCGACTCGCTGTATTCGCGCACCCACGTGTCGGCACGGTTGGCCGGCACGTAGAGCGATCGGCCGAGCAGCAGCGTGGCCTCGGTCTCGGCCCCTCCGGGCGCCCACCAGCCGTCCGGTTCATCGGGGCTCGTGTTCCAGCCGATGCGGTAGCGCTCGATCTCCTGGATCCGGATGTACTGCCCCGGCGCCGGGCTCACGGCTGTTGTGGTCAGCGTCGCCTCGGCGGCTCGGTTCAGCACCTCGGCCGCTGACGCCACCGGCGCGGCGATCGGATTCAGCACGACGCCCGCCACTACCGTGGCGACAGCCGTCGCCGCGGCGAGCCCGCCGACGCCGATCCAGCGGCGTCGCCGCGCGGCGCTCGGCTGAAGCTCGCCCCGCGCAATCTCACGCAGCAGCGCCTGCCGCGCGGCGTTCACCTCGGGCTCGGTGAGGCCGGGGCCATCGGCGCCGATCTCACGCACTCGTTCCAGCATGTCCATCAGAACTCCTCCTTCGCGATCCACGTGAGCCGGGCAGACGTGCGTGATCCGGGCGGCGCCAGCTGTCGGCGCACCCGATTCAGCCGCGATTTCACCGTGCCGACGGGGACCCCGAGCGCGACGGCGACCTCCTCGTAGCTGAGATCGCCCCACGCGTACAGCAGCAGCGTCTCGCGGTCGCGCGACGCCAGTGCCGCAATGCGCGGCGCCAGCGCACGCACGGCGGCCGAGGCATCCGCTCGCCCGCCCGCGGCGTCGATCGCGCCATCGCTCGTGTGCTCGCCGCGGCTCGCAGATGCCTCGAATGAACGCCATTGCGCGGCTTCCTGCGCGTGATGCTTCTTGATGATGCGCGAGGCGATGCCGAGCAACCAGGGCTTTGCCGATTCCCAGCGCTGATCGAAGTCGGCCCGGCGCCGGAAGGCGACCAGGAACGTCTCGCTCAGCACGTCCTCCGCGTGATCGGCCCCCACGCGCCGCACGGCGAACGCCGCGATGACGCGGGCGTGCCGCTCGAAAAGCTCGGCGAACGCGCCTGGCGTCTCGCGCGACCGCTGGAGAATCTCGCTGTCTGTACTCACATCAGGTATTGCCCGTCGCGGCCGATCCGGTTCACGCGCTGTCGTCGCGAACCCCCAAAGCTCACTCCGCGCGCAGGATGTCGAGCGCGTGCTGCAGGTCCTCGGAGTAGGGCGCCTCGAAGCGCACCCATTCGCGGGTCGTCGGGTGCGTGAAGGCGAGCTCGCGGGCGTGCAGCCACTGCCGGGCGAGCCCGAGGTGCGCGGCCACCGTCGGGTCGGCGCCGTACAGCGGGTCGCCGACGCAGGGATGCCGGTGCGCGGCCATGTGCACACGGATCTGGTGCGTGCGACCGGTCTCCAGATTGATCTCGAGCAGGGAGGCCCCGCGGAACGCCTCGATCGTCTCGTAGTGCGTGACCGAGTCCTTGCCGGCGGCCGTGACCGCGAACTTCCACGCGTGCGTGGGATGCCGCCCGATGGGCGCGTCGATCGTGCCGCTCAGCGGATCGGGGTGCCCCTGCACGATCGCGTGGTAGATCTTCTCGACGTCGCGCTGCTTGAATGCCGCCTTCAGCCAGCTGTATGCCTGCTCGGTCTTGGCGACGACCATGAGCCCGCTCGTGCCGACATCGAGGCGGTGCACGATGCCCGCGCGCTCGGCCGCGCCCGAGGTCGCGATGCGGTATCCGGCAGCCGCCAGCGCGCCGGGGACGGTCGGGCCGTCCCAGCCGACGCTCGGGTGCGCCGCGACGCCGCTGGGCTTGTTCACCACGACGATGTCGTCGTCGTCGTACACGATGCCCAGGTCGGGCACCGCGATCGGTACGATCACCGGCTCCTGCCGGGGCTGCCACGACACCTCGAGCCACCCGCCGGCACTCAGCCGGTCGGACTTACTGAGGGTGCGACCATCGAGCTCGACCCCGCCGGCCTCGGCGACCTCGGCGGCGAAGGTGCGCGAGAATCCGAGCAGCTTCGCCAGCCCGGCATCCACTCGCTGCCCTTCGAGACCGTCAGGCACCGGCATTGCGCGCGATTCCATCGCTACCGCCCGGCCCCGGAGCCCGCGTCCGGTTCGGCGGCGGCCGCGGTGGCGGCGGCCTCGTGGTCGGCGTGCGCCGCGACGTCGGGCTCAGCCGCATCCGCCGCCCGCTGCTTCGCGGCGCTGAGCTCGCGCGTGCCGTCGAAGTTGAACCCCCGAAGCACGAGGATGGCCACGACGATCATGCTGCCGACGATGAACATGTCGGCGATGTTGTAGATCGCGGGCAGCAGCCACGGGGTGAAGATGTAGTCGACCACGTGCCCCACGGGAAAGCCGGGCTCGCGGAACAGGCGATCCGTGAGGTTGCCGAGCACGCCCGCCAGCAGGAAGCCGAGCGTGATCGCCCACCCGCGCGAGCGGATCCGCCACGCCACGATCAGGATCGCGATGGCCACGACCGCGAGCGCGATCGTGAAGACCCAGGTCGCCCCCGAGCCGAGCGAGAACGCGGCCCCGGGGTTGTAGACCAGTTGGAAGATGAGCACATCGCCGAGAATCTGCACGGGCTTGCCCTCGGGGAGCAGCTCGATCGCGAAGTGCTTTGCCACCTGGTCGGCGGCCAGCCCGATCGCCGCGAGAGCAACGATGATCGCGGCGGCCGCCCACCAGGTGTGCAGGCTCGGCGTTGCCGCACCCGTAGCCCGGGCCGGTGAACGCTCTGCCAAGGTGCTAGAGGCCGATTGCCGACACGGGGCTCGAACCCGACGTGGCGGCGGTGGTCTCGAGGTCGCGCAGCTTGCCCTCGATGTACGAGCGCAGCTGGGCGCGGTAGTCGCGCTCGAACTGACGCAGCTCGCTGATGCGCGACTCGAGGACCGTGCGCTCCTGGTCGAAGCGCTCGGTGATCTCGCGGGTGGTCTCCTCGGCCTCCGAGACGAGGCGCGTGGCGGTGGCCTGGCCCTCGGCGACGAGCTCGTCGCGCTTGGCGAGGCCCTCGGCGACGTGCTCGTCGTGCAGGCGCTGCGCGAGGTCGATGATCGATGCGGAGGTCGCGACCGAAGGTGCGACGGCGGGCGCGGCGGCCTGCGGAACCTCGGCGATCGGCTCGGCGGCGGCCTCCTCGACGACCTCAGCGGCCGCGGGGGACGCCTCGGGGGCCTCGGCACCCGACTCGTAGGCCGCGAGCTTCGCCTTCAGCTCCTCGTTCTCTGCGATGACCTTGCGCCACTCGACGACGATCTCGTCGAGGAAGTCATCGACCTCGTCCGGGTCAAAGCCTTCCTTGAACCGCACGTGCTGAAACTGCTTGGTGACGACGTCTTCGGGGGTCAATGGCATTGCTCTCGTCCTCTGTATCGATCGGCCGATTGGCGGAGTGGATGCGTCACACCGAAGGCGCGACGACCCGGAATTGGATCATCTCAGCATAACCCGGGGTGGATTCAGCTGGCGAGCGCGCGCGTGACGGCCATCAGCACGAACACCACGATCATCGTGAGCGTGAACGCGAGGTCGATGGCGATGCCACCCAGGCGAAGCGGCGGGATGAATCGCCGGAAGAGCTTGATCGGCGGGTCGGTGACCGTGTAGATCACCTCGGCCGCGATGAGCCCCGCACCCTTGGGGCGCCACTCGCGATTGAACATCGGGATGTACTCGAGCACCAGGCGCGCGAGCAGCACCATCACATACAGAAACAGCAGCGCGTTGAGTACCGCCGCGATCAGCCGGACCGCCTCCACGGACGACCTACGACTGCGAGAAGGGCGCCGCGTCAGGGTCGGCCTGCGCGATGGCGCCGTCCCCAGACACCGCCACGTGCTCGGGAGAAAGCAGGAACACCTTGCTCGTGACGCGCTCGATGCGGCCGTGCAGGCCGAGCGAGAGCCCGCTCGCGAAGTCGATGAGGCGACGCGCGTCGCCGTCGCTCATCTGCGAGAGGTTGATGATCACGGGGACGCCCTCACGGAACGACTCGGCGATCATCTGCGCATCGCGGTACTGCTTGGGGTGCACGGTGAGGATCTCGCTCAGCGCGCTCGCGGCCGGCTGACGCACGACCGCGGGGCGGCGCAGCGGCGTCACGGGCGCCTTCGCCTCGACGATCTCGGCGCGCGGCGCGTTCGCGCGCTCGCGCTGCGCGGGAGCCGCGGCAGCGGTGGGCGCCTCGTCCTGATAGACCTGCTCCTCGTCTGCAAGGCCCAGGTAGACCATGGTCTTCTTCAGGGGGTTCGACATCGCGTTCTCCGTTCGCTTGGTTCGAGGTTAACCGCGCGCCGGGCGATTGCCCGTGATTGCGGAACCGATTCTTAGGTGTGTCGCGCCTTCGGCGATGGCGTCTTCGAAATCGGCGGTCATGCCGGCCGAGATCCAGTCCGCGTCCGGCACGATCCTGCGCAGTCTCGTCGAGAGCTCGCGAACGCGGGCGAATGCCGGCCGTGGCGCCTCGTCGAGCGGCGCGACCGCCATGATGCCGCGCAGGCGCAGCGTCGACGCCGCGGCGACCTGTTCGGCGAGCGCCTCCAGCGCTGCGGGTGCGACGCCGCCGCGGCCCGCGTCGTCGGTGAGGTTCACCTGGAGCAGGACGTCGAGCACCTGCTGCGCGCCGGGGGTCGCGGCATCCAGCGCGGTGACGAGGCGGGCACGATCGACGCTGTGCACGGCGTCTGCGTCGGCCCGGATCTGCCGGGCCTTGTTCGTCTGCGCCTGCCCGACGAAGTGCCAGCGCACGCCGTCGAGCACCGGGTCGCTCGCGAGCTTCACGCGCTTGGCAGACAGCTCCTGCTGGCGGTTCTCGGCCATGTCGCGAACGCCGAGCGCCGCCAGCTCGCGCACGAGCGAGGCCGGGTGGAACTTCGTCACCACGATGCGCGTGATCTGCGCCGGATCGCGATCGGCCGCGCGGGCCGCCTCGGCGACGCGCGCGTCGATGGCGGCGAGCCGCTCCGCGAGGGAGGGCTCGCCACCGGTCGAGCTGGTGCTCACGCCTACTTCAGGAAGTCGGGGACGTCGAGGTCGCCGTCATCGAAGCCCGCGTCGAAGCCCGTGGCGTCGCTGATCGGCGCGGCATACGAGGTGGCCGCGGCGGCGCCCACCTGGGCCGGCTCGCGCTCGAGCGCGACTGCGGGAACCTCGCCGGTCTCTTCGACGACGATCGTCTGCGCCGGGGCGACCGCGGCTGGTGCCGCGTGCGCGACCGACGGCACGTCGAGTCGCGCGGTCGGCTCGCCGCCGTCGAAGCCCGCGGCGATGACGGTGACGCGCACCTCGTCGCCAAGGGTGTCGTCGATCACGGTGCCGAAGATGATGTTCGCCTCGGCGTGTGCGGCTTCCTTGACCAGCTGCGCCGCGTCGTTGATCTCGAAGATGCCGAGGTTCGAGCCACCCTGGATCGACAGCAGCACGCCGTGCGCGCCCTCGATGGATGCCTCGAGCAGCGGCGACTCGACGGCGAGCTCCGCCGCCTTGATCGCCCGATCGGCGCCCCGCGCCGAGCCGATGCCCATGAGCGCGGAGCCCGCACCCTGCATGACCGACTTGACGTCGGCGAAGTCGAGGTTGATCAGACCGGGGGTCGTGATCAGGTCGGTGATGCCCTGCACACCGGCGAGGAGCACCTGGTCGGCGGTTGCGAACGCCTCGATCATCGAGATGCCGCGGTCGCTGATCTCGAGAAGGCGGTCGTTCGGCACCACGATGAGGGTGTCGACCTCTTCCTTGAGCTTGGCGACGCCGAGCTCGGCCTGGCTCTGGCGGCGACGACCCTCGAACGAGAAGGGCTTGGTCACGACGCCGATGGTCAGCGCGCCGATCGACTTCGCGATCCGCGCGACGACGGGCGCGCCGCCGGTGCCGGTGCCGCCGCCCTCACCCGCGGTGACGAAGACCATGTCGGCGCCCGCGAGGGCCTCCTCGATCTCTTCCGCGTGGTCTTCGGCCGCGCGACGCCCCACCTCGGGGTCGGCGCCCGCGCCGAGGCCTCGGGTCAGCTCACGGCCCACGTCGAGCTTCACGTCGGCGTCGCTCATCAGCAGCGCCTGCGCGTCGGTGTTGATCGCAATGAACTCGACGCCGCGAAGGCCGAGCTCGATCATGCGGTTGACGGCGTTCACTCCGCCGCCGCCCACGCCGACGACCTTGATCACGGCGAGGTAGTTCTGGTTTGCGGTCATGCCGGCCCTTCCGTGGACTAAACCTTCAACCTCTACTAGAGGATTAAAGAATTGCTCGGTATGCAATTCCTGATCTGAAGGTATGCGGCCGCGCGTCGCGACACGCCCAGGGCGCGGGCGTGTCGCGACATTGGCTCACGAATTGCGCCGCGCATCCCTTCGGGATCCAGACGAACGACGCCCGGCGATCGCGCGGCGCGGTCAGCGGATGACGATCGCGCCGGGCGAAGACACGTCGTACGAGACCACGCCGGCGGGCGGCATCCGCGTCATCGCCGTCTCGAGCACCAGCGCCTTGAGCGCGGAGTCGCTCACGCTCCCCCACACCACGCTCGCGTTCGCGCCGCCCAGCAGCAGCGTGACGTCGTCGCGGGTGCTCGCCGTCACACCGGTGACCTGCTGGCGGATGCCGTCGGGCAGCGCGCGCATGACGAGCGCCGCCGACTCGAACGCGGGCGAGTCGACGCCCCCTGCGATGCGCAGCAACGGCGCGCCCGCGGGCGGGTGCGGGGTGGTCTCGAGCACGACGCCGGCGGCATCCACCAGCGAGAAGCCGGCCGGCCCCTCGAGCACCCCGATCGGGGTGCGCTCCACGATGCGCACGAGCAGGTCGTGCGGGGGGCGCGCCTCGATCTGGTAGCTCTCGACCATCGGGAACTGCACGAGCGCGGCCTTGATCTCGCTCTCGTCCACCAGCGGCAGCGGCCGGCCCAGCTGCGCGCCGACCGCCTCCTCAAGGGTCGCGGCGTCCAGGCGCACGGCCCCCTCGATCTGGATGCGCTCGACGGCGAAGAACGGGCCGTAGGCGATGATGAGCGTCGTCGCGACGAGCGCGATGGTGGATGCCCCGGCGACGATCCAGCCGATCCTCCTGCGCCGTGCGCGCACCGTGAAGCGCCGCACCTCCGAGCGCAGCACCCGGCGACGGGCTCGCGCGGCCCGCCACACGTCGCGAATGCGCGTGGGCGGCTCGGCTGCATCCACAGTGCCCGCCTCCCCTGCGGACGCCGCAGCGGGCGCATCGCTCGTCGACGATTCGATGCCCGTCGCGCCCGGCGTCTCAGGGCCGCGTCGGGGTCGACGCTCGGCGCCACCCTCGGAGTGAGGCTCGGGGCCGGCGTCGATCCCGGCGGGCGCATGCCCCGTGGCGGCCCTGGAGGCGTCACCCGCGGGCGCCGCGGCAGACGTCGCCTGCGCGGGACGGCGCAGCGGCGGCGGCGGATCCGACGCCCGAGGCTGCGCCCGCGAGGCCGGATCGCCCTCGGGCGCGGCCGCGCCTGCGTGGCGCTTCGCGGGATTCGCGGGCAGTGGCGTTGGCCTGCGCACGACTACGGCTCCGTGCGCCCGAGCGCTTCCAGCAGCTGGGGCACGATGAGGTTCACGTTGCCGCAGCCGAGCGTGATGATGAAGTCGCCCTCGCGGGCGAACGAGGCCGCGTAGTCGGCGGCCGCCTGCCAGTCGGGCTCGTAGTGCACGTGCTCCGCGTCGCGGAACGCATTCGAGACGAGCGCGCCGGTCACGCCCTCGACGGGATCCTCGCGGGCGCCGTACACGTCGAGCACGATCGTGTGGTCGGCGCAGTCCTCGAGCACCCCCGCGAACTCTCGGAACATGAGGCCGGTGCGGCTGTAGGTGTGCGGCTGGTGCAGGGCGATGATGCGCCCGCCGCCCACCACCGTGCGCGCCGCGGTCAGCGCTGCGGCGACCTCCGTGGGGTGATGCGCGTAGTCGTCGTAAACACTCACCCCATGCACCACGCCGTGCAGCTCGAAGCGCCGTCCGGTGCCCGCGAAGCCCTCGACCGCGTGCATCGACTCGGCGAAGCCGTTGCCGAGCGCGATGAGCACCGCGACGACGCCGAGCGCATTGACTGCGTTGTGCGCGCCGGGAATGCGCAGCTGCGCGCTGACGCGCTCGTCGCCGTACTCGGCGGTGAATGCCACGGGGCCGTCCGTGGCGACGTCCACGAGGCGCAGCGTCGAGCCGGCGGCGCGCCCGAAGGTGAGCACGTTGGGGTGCGAGAGCCCGCCGAGCACCTGCAGCGCGCCCGGGTCATCCGAGGAGATCACGACGGCCTCGCGCGCCTTGTCGCCGAAGCGCACGAACGCGTCGATGAAGGCCTCGTCGGTGCCGTAGTGGTCGAGGTGGTCGGGGTCGACGTTCGTGATGAGCGCCACCGACGTGTCGTAGAGCAGGAACGTGCCGTCCGACTCGTCGGCCTCGACGACGAACAGCGGGTCGGCTCCCGTGCCGCTCGAGACGCCGAGCTGCTCGATGACGCCGCCGTTGACGAAGCTCGGGTCCTGACCCAGCTGCTGGAGCGCGGTGACGAGCATGCCGGTCGAGGTGGTCTTGCCGTGCGCGCCGGCGATCGACACGAGGCGGCGTCCGCCGATCAGCCAGTACAGGGCCTGCGAGCGGTGGATGACCGCGAGGCCGCGCTCCTTGGCCGTCACGTACTCGGGGTTCTCGGGCCAGATGGCCCCCGTGTGCACGACCGTGTCGGCGTCGCCCAGGTGCGCCGCGTCGTGCCCGACGTGCACGGTCGCGCCGAGCGCCGCGAGCTCGCGCAGCGCCGGCGAGTCGGAGCGGTCGGAGCCCGACACCGCGTGCCCGGCCGCGAGGAACATGCGCGCGAGCCCGCTCATGCCCGATCCGCCGATGCCGACGAAATGGACCGAGGTGATGGTCTCGGGAATGGGCAGGGAGAGATCGGGCTTAATCATGGCCCTGCAAGTCTAAGTTGCCCGGTGTCGGGCAGGGCCCCGGCGCGCCCGCCCGATGGCACCGGTCACTCCGTTCACGGGCCCGAGCTGGGGATGGGGCGCGGATGGCACGCGGGCGATGGCCGACGGCATCGCAGTGCTGACCGCGGCGGGAGCCATCCTCGTGGTCGCGATGGCGGTCGGCGGCGGGCCGCGCCGACTCGTCCCCGCCGCCTGCATCGCGGCCGGGCTCGTGAGCGCGGCGCTGGGTGCGCTCCTGAGCACCTCGGCGGACCCCTTGTGGTCGCCCGCGCGCCTCGCCGCGCTCGCCTGCATCGCGCTCGGCCTCTGCGCGCTGTCCGGCCTCGCGCGCTGGGGAACGCCGGCACGGCGCTGGCTCGTCGGCGGCGCCGCGGCGCTGGCCATCGCCCCGATCGCGCTGCTCCTGCTCCCGGCCCTGGCGCTGGCCGTGCCGCTGCTCGCGGGTGGCTGGGCGATCTGGGGCATCCGCGCACCCCGCGCGCAGCGGAGGCCCGCGGCCGTCGCGACCGCCTGAGTCGGGGCATCCGGCCGCGCACGCGCGACGACCGCTACGCCCGCAGCACCCCGTCGACCATCGCGATCACGTTCTCGGTGCCGGTGCGGGTGCCGATGGATGCCGCTGCCGCCGCCATCGCGTCGATCCGGGCCCGGTCCGCCAGCAGCGGCACCAGCGTCTCGCGCACCGCCGCGGGAGTGAACTCCGCGTCGTCGATGATGATCGCCGCCCCGGCCGCGACCGCGCCCGCGGCGTTGTGGCGCTGCTCGCCGTTGCCCACCGCATACGGCACGTAGACCGCGGGGATCCCGAGCGCGCTGATCTCGCTCACGGTCGCCGCGCCGGAGCGCGAGACGATGACGTCGGCGATCGCGAACGCCAGGTCCATCCGGTCGACGTAGCGGCGCATGACGTAGCCGGGCACGCCCGGGTCGGCCAGTTCGGAGCGCTCCCCCGTCACGTGCACGAGCTGCCACCCGGCCGCGAGGATCGCGTCGTAGGCGCCGCCGAACGCCTCGTTCAGGCGCAGGGCGCCGAGCGAGCCGCCGAAGACGAGCAGCGTGGGGCGCGAGGCATCCAGCCCGAAGAACTCGGCGGCGCCCCCGCGCGTCGCCGCGCGATCGAGGTCGACGACCTCTCGCCGCAGCGGCATCCCCACGACCGTGGCGCGGCGCAGCGGGGTGCCGTCGAAGGCGGTGCCCACGGCGGCTGCGCCGCGCGCGCCGAGCACGTTCGCGAGGCCGGGCTTGGCGTTGGCCTCGTGCACGACGTACGGAATGCGCTCGCGACGCGCCGCGATGTAGGCGGGCGCCGAGGCGTAGCCGCCGAAGCCGATCACCACGTCGATGCCGCGCTCGCGGATGATCGCGCGCACCTGGCCGACGGCCCGCTGGAAGCGCGCCGGAAACCCGAGCGCCGCGCGGTTCGGACGCCGCGGAAAGGGCACCTTGTCGACGATGGCGAGCTCGTAGCCGCGCTCGGGCACCAGGCGCGCCTCGAGCCCCTCCTTGGTGCCGAGCACCAGCACGAGGTCTTCGGGGTCGCGCGCGCGAAGCCCGTCGGCGACGGCGAGCAGGGGGTTCACGTGTCCGGCGGTGCCGCCGCCGGCAAGCAGAAAGCGGGTCACCGACGCGCCACCATTTCTCGAGCAGGACGGGCCGGCGCCTCCACAGGCAGGGAGCGTGCGAACGCGAGCAGCACGCCCACGGCGAGCAGCACCGAGATGAGCGAGGTGCCGCCGGCCGACATGAACGGCAGCGGCACGCCCAGCACGGGGAACACGCGCAGCACGACGCCGATGTTGATGAGCGCCTGGCCCAGGATCCACACCGCGATCGAGCCCGCGACGATGCGCACGAACGGGTCGTCGGTGCGGCGGACGATGCGGAACGCGCCGACCGCGAACAGCCCGAACAGGGCCAGCACCACGATGCAGCCGATCAGTCCGAGCTCCTCGCCGACGATGGCGAAGATGTAGTCGTTCGCCGCGGCGGGCAGCCAGTCGTACTTCTCCTTGGAGTTGCCGAGACCGAGCCCGAAGATGCCCCCGCCAGCCAGCCCCCACACGCCGTGCAGCGGCTGGAAGCAGTCCTCCGCGTAGCAGGCGAGCGAGCCTGTGTCGAGAAAGCTCATGATCCGGCGCATGCGGTCGGGGCTCGTGATCGCCAGCGCCGCGACCGCGAGGATGCCCAGCGCCACCGGCACGATGAACATGCGCAGGCGCACGCCGGCGAAGAACAGCGCCGAGAGCACGATGAGCACCAGGATCATGGCGGTGCCGAGGTCGCTGCCCGCCAGCACCGAGAGGATCGCGACGATCGCGACCGGCACGGTCGGGAAGAACAGGTGCTTCCACGAGGTGAGCAGCTCGTGCTTGCGGGCGAGGGTGAACCCCAGCCACAGGGCGAGCGCGAGCTTGAGCAGCTCGGAGGGCTGCAGGTTCATGCCCGCGACGTTGATCCAGTTGCGGTTTCCGCCGGATTCCACCCCGAGCGGCGTGAACACGAGCGCCTGCAGCGCGAGCGCGCCGAGCAGGGCGATCCACGCGATGCGCTTGAAGAATCGCACCGGGAAGCGGCTGACGATGAACATCGCCGGCACGGCGATGATCGCGAAGGTGCCCTGCCGCAGCAGCGAGTCGTAGGCGCCCACGCCCGCGGCGGTGTCGTTCGCCGACGACGCCGACAGCACCATCACCAGGCCGAACATCGTCAGCGCCAGCGTCGCGCCCGACAGCAGCAGAAACTCGGATGCCACGGGCTGGAAGCCGCGCCCGAGCGAGACTCGTGCGGCCCAGCCGGTGAGGCCGGGCTTCGGCTCATCGCCCGGGATGCGACCGTCCGTCGCCATCGGCTCCCCCTGACTCGTTGACCATCTGCTGCACTGCCTCGGCGAAGAGGCGGCCACGGGCGGAGTAGCTCTCGAACTGATCGAACGATGCAGCCGCCGGCGCCAGCAGCACCGTGTCGCCGGGCCGGGCGGCGCCGCGCGCCAGCTCGACCACTCGCGCCATGACATCCCCAGTCTGATCGTGTGCGACCTCGAGGACCGGCACCCCGGGCGCGTGTCGTTCGAATGCCGCGAGCACCGCGGCGCGGTCGACGCCGATCACGATTGCCGCGCGGATGCGGCTCGCGCGGGCGGCGACGAGCTCAGAGATGTCGACGCCCTTGAGCAGGCCGCCGACCACCCAGACGACGTCGCCGAACGAGGCGAGCGAGGCGTCGGCCGCGTGCGGGTTGGTGGCCTTCGAGTCATCGACCCAGGCCACCCCGCCCACGGTCGCGACCAGCTCGATGCGGTGGCGATCGAGGCGGAAGTGCGCGAGCGCCGCATGGATCGCCTCGGGCTCGACGCCCAGGGAGCGGGCCAGGGCCGACGCGGCCAGGATGTTCGCGACCATGTGCGGCGCGCCGAGACCGGCGGCGGCGAGCTCGGCCACGGTCGCCAGCTCGAGCGCCGAGTGGCGGCGGTCGTCGTGGAAGGCTCGGTCGACGAGGATGCCCTCGACCACGCCCAGATCGCTCGGGCCGGGCACGCCGAGGTCGAACCCCACGGCACGCGCGCCCGCGACGACGTCCGCGTCCTCGACCATGGTGCGGGTCGCGATGTCGGCCTTGTTGTAGACGCAGGCGATGCGGGTGTTGTCGTAGACGTGGGCCTTCGCGTCGCGGTACGCCTCGAACGAGCCGTGCCACTCCAGGTGGTCGTCGGCGAGGTTGAGGCACACGCTGGCGTGCGGCGAGACCGGCTGCGGGCCGGCCTGCAGCCCGAGGTACCAGAGCTGGTGGCTCGAGAGCTCGACCACGAGCACGTCGAAGCCGGCCGGGTCGCGCACCGCGTCGAGGACGGGCACGCCGATGTTGCCGCACGGCGCGGCCCGCAGGCCTCCGGCGCGCAGCAGGTGCGCGGTGAGCTGGGTCGTGGTGGTCTTGCCGTTGGTGCCCGTGATGAGCACCCAGCGCGCGGGGTCGCCCGCGGCATCCACGACCTTGTCGCGCACGCGCCAGGCGAGCTCGATGTCGCCCCAGAGGGGGATCGCCTGCGCGCGCACCCATTGGATGAGGGGATGCGCCGGGGCGAAGCCGGGCGAGGCGATGACCAGCTCGGGTTCGTGGGCCACGACCGCCGCGGGCACGGGGCCGTCGAGCGGGCCGGTCCACAGCTGCGCGCCGATGAGCGGCAGCAGGCGAGCGTACTCCTCGTCGGCGCGCTCCGAGACCACGAGCACCGAGGCGCCGAGCTCGGCCAGCGTGTCGGCCACCGAGAAGCCGGTGACCGAGAGCCCGAGCACGACGACGCGCAGGCCGCGCCAGTCGGCGTGCCAGCTGTGCAGCGCGTCGAGGCGGGCGGCGGACGCCTCGCTCATGACTGCGCGAGCCACTCGACGTAGAACAGGCCGACGCCCGACACGGCAAGGATGCCCGCGATGATCCAGAACCGCACGACGATCGTGACCTCGGACCAGCCGCGCATCTCGAGGTGGTGGTGCAGGGGGCTCATCAGGAACAGCCGCTTGCCGCGGGTGAGCTTGAAGTACAGCCGCTGCAGGATCACCGAGCCCGAGGCGATCACGTAGATGCCGCCGACGAGGATCATGAGCAGCTCGGTGTGCGTGAGGATCGCCATCGCGGCGAGCACGCCGCCGATCGCCATCGAGCCCACATCGCCCATGAAGATCCGGGCCTTGGAGGTGTTCCACCACAGGAAGCCGACGAGCGCGCCGATGAAGGCCGCCGAGATGATCGCCAGGTCGAACGGGTCGCGGGTCTCGTAGCAGCCCGGCTGCAGCGGGGCGGCGATCCCGTCGCCGTTGCAGACCTGGTTGAACTGCCAGAACGCGATCAGGCTGTACGCGCCGATCACGAAGATGCCGGCCCCGGCGGCGAGGCCGTCGAGCCCGTCGGAGACGTTCACGCTGTTCGAGGCGGCGACGCCGATCAGCGTGACCCACAGCAGGTAGAGGATCCAGCCGATGATCGCGCCGAACGCGAACAGCGAGAGAAACTGGATGTCGCGAAACAGCGAGATGTACCCGGATGCCGGGGTCTGGCCCCACTCGTTGGGGAACATCAGCGCGGTGATGCCGAAGGGCACGGCCACGAGCACCTGGCCGAGCACCTTGCGCCAGCCGGTGAGGCCGAGGCTGCGCTGCTGGCGGACCTTCATGAAGTCGTCGATGAAGCCGACGACGCCGAACCCGACCATCATCCAGATGACGAGCCATCCCGAGATCGTCGGGGGGTTGTTGCCGACATAGCAGCCGATGAGGTAGCCGACGACCGCGCCGACGATGAAGATCGTGCCGCCCATGGTCGGCGTGCCGCGCTTGGCGCTGTGGCTCGGGTTGTGGATGTTCTCGGGGGTGCGGATGACCTGCCCCCAGCCCCACCGCTCGAACAGTCGGATGAACACCGGGGTGAGAAAGAGGGTGAAGGCGAGGGATACCCCGGCCGCAACGAGTAGCGATCTCACGAGAAGTATTGTCCCAGACGGTCACCCAGAAAGCGCAGGCCCGCCGAGTTCGACGATTTCACGAGCACGACATCGCCGTCGGCGAGCTCGGCGGTGAGCGCGTCGAACGCCTCGTCGGCGGTGGCGTAGAAGACCGCCTCGCCGTCCCATGAGCCCTGGGCGATGGCCTCCAGGAAGAGGCGACGCGCGTCCGCGCCGATCACGACGATGCGCTTGACGCCCAGCCGCACGGCGAGCACCGCGATCCGGTCGTGCTCTTCGTCGGCGAACTCGCCGAGCTCGCTCATGGCGCCGAGCACCGCGACGGTGCGCTGATCCGGGGTCGTGATCTGCGCGAGGGTGCGCAGCGCGGCAGCCATCGAATCCGGGCTCGCGTTGTAGGCGTCGTTGATGATGCGCACGCGCGCCGAGCCCATGGGCTGCATGCGCCAGCGCTCGGCGATCTCGACGCGCTCGAGCGCCTCGACGCAGCGCGCGAGCGAGATACCGAGCGCGGTTGCGACGGCGATCGCCGCGAGGGCGTTCGCGACGTGGTGCTCGCCGAGCACACGGAGGAACACGCGGGCGACCTCGCCGTCGACCGTGACCGTGAACGAGGTGCCGGTCGCGGTCGCGGCGATGTCATCGGCCCGCACATCGGCGTCCTCCCCCGTGCCGAACCAGCGCACGCGGGCGTCCTTCGCGCGCGCGATCGGGGCCATGCCGGCCACGCGGGAGTCGTCGGCGTTGAGCACGGCGAGCCCGCCGGGGCGCAGCGCCTCGATCAGCTCGGCCTTGGTGCGCACGGTCTGCTCGATGCCGCCGAAGCCTCCGGCGTGGGCCATGCCCACCATGAGCACCACCGCGACGTCCGGGCGGGCCATGGCGGCCAGGCGCGCGATCTCGCCGGGCGCCGCCGCGCCGAACTCGCTGATCAGGTAGCGGGTGTCCTCGTCGATCCGCAGCATCGTGAGCGGGGCGCCAACCTCGTTGTTGAAGGATGCTTCGGGCGCCACCGTCGGGCCGTCGCCCTCGAGCATGCGCGCCAGCAGGTTCTTGGTCGTGGTCTTGCCGTTCGAGCCGGTGATGCCCACGGCGGTGAGTCCGCCCGCGGCGTGCACGCGCGCCACCACGTGCGTGGCGAGTGCGCCGAGGGCGGCGACGGCATCGGCCACGACGAGCTGCGAGATGTCGCCGCCGAGGGCTGCGGCATCCAACTCGCGCTCGACGATCGCGAGGCGCGCGCCGCCGCGGACGGCGGCGGGGACGAACAGGTGCCCGTCGGTGGTCTCGCCGGGCTTCGCGACGAAGATGCCGCCCGCCTGGATGCGCCGGGAGTCGGTCTCGACGGCGCCCGTGAGCACGGTCGCGCCGGTGTCGACGCCCCCGAGCACGAGGGTTCCGTCGACCGCTTCGGCGATGTCTGAGAGTGACAGCGCGATCATGGCAGCCTTTCGCGGTGCGCTACTGGTAGCGCGGGAGAAGTGGGGTCTCTGACGAGGAGGGCAACACGCGATAGGTCTTGAGCACCTGCGTCATCGCCTTCTGAAAAGCGGGAGCGGTCGCCGCAGACGAGCGTATCGCAGTCGGCTCCTCGAGGGTCACGACGACCACGTACTTCGGGTCGTCGGCGGGGGCGAATCCCGCGAGCGACGTGAAGTACACGCCGGCCTTGTAGCCGCCGCCCGGGGCCGGCACCTCGGCGGTGCCGGTCTTGGCCGCGACGCGGTAGCCGGGAATGGCGAGCGCCTTCTGCAGCTGGCCCTGGGCCATCACGTTCTCGACCATCAGCGCGGTGTCGTTCGCCACGTCCTCGCGCAGGATCTGCTGGGGCTCGGGCAGCTCAGGCTCGATGACGGTGCCGTCGGGCGTGGTGCACGACTCGATGAGCCGGATCGGCATCTTCAGCCCGCCGTTGGCGATGGCCTGATAGGCGCCGGCGACCTGCGGGGCCGTGACCGTGAAGGCCTGACCGAAGGTCGTCGAGTAGCGCGTCTGGTTATCCCACTTCTCGACCGGGTGCAGCGTGCCGCTCGCCTCGCCGAGGAAGCCGACGGCGGTCGGCGCGCCCACGCCGAAGCGCTCGAGGTATTCGTGCCGCACCGCGGGCTCGACCATGTCGCCGAACATGCTGAGCGCGACGTTCGACGAGTCGACGAGCGCGCCGGTGAGCGTGTAGTTGGTGAGCGGGTGACCGACGGCGTCATTGATGCGCGCGCCATTCGGGAACGTGTGCGAGCTGGGCGCCTGCACCGTCGAGTTCGGCGTCGCCGAGCCGCCGTCCATGATGCTCGCGGCCGTGACCGCCTTGAACGTCGAGCCGGGCTCGAAGGAGTGCCGGAAGATGCGGCTGCCGCGGTCGTCTGGGGCCGCGCCGTCGACGTTGTTCGGATCGACGGTCGGGTACTCGGCGGCGGCGCGGATCTTGCCGGTCTCGACCTCGACGACCGTCACCGTGCCGCTGAGGGCGCGCATGTTCTGCGTCTCCTCGGCGATGAGCTGCTGCAGGTACCACTGCAGGTCGCGGTTGATCGTCAGCTGCAGGGTGCCGCCGTCGACGGCGGGCTCGGTGGTGACCGTGCCGGGGATCGTCTCGCCGTTGTTGCCCCGCTCGAAGCGCTCGCGCCCGTCGCTGGCCGCGAGGCACGAATCCATGCTCAGCTCGAGCCCCTCCTGCGGGGTGTTCTCCGCGCCGACGAACCCGACCAGGTTGCCCGCGACCGCGCCGTCGGGGTACGAGCGGTCGGGATGCCGGGTGAAGAACATGAACGGCACGCGCAGGTCGGCGAGCGCCCGGTACTGATCGACGTCGAGACCCTTCTTCAGCTGCGCCCAGCGCGCCTCGGGGTTCACCGCGAGGGCGTTCGCGACGATCGCCTGCACCTCCTCCGGGCTCTGCCCGGTGATCGCGCCGATCTCGGCCGCGACGTCTTCCCACGGCACCTTCACGACCTCGCCGTCAGGCCCCTTGCGCTTGATCTCGGCGACGAGGCTCGGGTCGAGCTCGGCGTCGTAGAGCACGGTGCTGCCGGCGAGCACCGCCCCGTTCTGGTCGACGATCGAGCCGCGCTCGCCCCACAGCACGCGCGAGCTCGCGAAGCCGAGGTTCATCGAGTCGGCCCGGTGCTCGTCGGCGTTCACGACCTGGATGTCGACCAGGCGGATGACGAAGGCGGCGAGCACGGCGAGCACGAGCATCAGCGCCACCGCGCTGCGTCGCCGTGGGGTGCGTTCGCTGGTGCTGGTCATCGTCCTGCGCTATCTGGTCGTCGGGGTGGGGAGGCCGTCGGCGAGCGGCTGCGGCAGGCCCGGCACGCCGGCCTCGGGGTCCGCCTCGGCGGCGACGGGCGCGCCCGCGATGGTGGCATCCGGCGCCGTCACGAGCGGGGTCTGCGCGACGAGCGCGTTCGGCACCGAGCCACGGCCGATGGCGTCCACCGTCGAGAGCCACCCTGCGGCCTCGCCGCTGCCGAGCACCGCGCCGTCGCTCAGGCGCAGGTACGTCGGCGACTGGTTGATGACCATGCCGAGCGATGCGGCGTTCGCCGCGAGATACTGCGGCGAGCTCAGTCCCACGACGGCGTCCGAGAGCGACTGCTGCTGCCAGCCGAGCTCGCGCACCTGCTGCTGCAGCGCGGCCTCCTCGTAGACCCCCTGGGTGGTCGCGATCGAGAGCACGACCTGGGCTGCGCCGATCGCGAGCGCGCCGGCGACGGCGACGAGCGCGTACGCGAAGCGCGGGCGGCGGCGCACCTGGGCGACCGCGTGCAGGTGGCGACGCGGTGCGGGCTGATCGAGATCCAGATCAAGGTCGATGGATGCCGCGGACCCGTCCGCGCGCACGGCTGCACTCACTGCTCACCTCGCTGTCGACGACGTGGCGCGGGCGCGGCCTCGCGCACGCGTTCTGCGGCTCGCAGCCGCACGGGGATCGCCCGCGAGTTGCGGGCACGTTCTTCTTCGTCCGCCAGCTCGGCGCCCTTGACCAGCAGGCGGAAGCGCGGGGCGTGCTCGGGCAGCTCGACCGGCAGCCCGGCCGGAGCCGTCGAGGCGATCGCCCGCGCGAAGTCCTGCTTGACCAGGCGGTCCTCGAGCGACTGATACGACATCACGACGATGCGCCCGCCGACGCGCAGGAGGTCCATGCCGGCCGGGATCGCAGCATCCAGCGCCGCCAGCTCGCCGTTGACCTCGATGCGCAGAGCCTGGAAGACACGCTTGGCGGGGTGCCCCTGCCCGAGCAGGGCGCCAGGCGTGGCCGCCGTGAGCACGCGCACGAGGTGCGCCGAGGTGGTGATCGGCGCGGTGGCGCGCTCGGCGATGATGGCGCGCGCGTAGCGGCCGGCGAGCTTCTCGTCGCCGTAGCGCTCGAAGATGCGTCGCAGCTCGCCCTCGCTGAACGCCGCGAGCACATCGGCCGCGGTGGGACCGGTGGTCGGGTCCATGCGCATGTCGAGCGGCGCGTCCTGCGCGTAGGCGAAACCGCGCTCGGCGCGGTCGAGCTGGAGGGAGGAGACGCCGAGGTCGAAGAGGATGCCGTCGACCTCGTCGAAGCCGGCCCCCGCCACCGCCTCGGCGATCCCGTCGTACACCGTGTGCACGAGGGTGATCCGATCCGCGAAGCGCGCGAGCCGCTCCCCCGCGATCGCGAGCGCCTCGGGGTCGCGATCGAGGCCGATCAGGTGCAGCGCGGGAAAGCGCTCGAGAAACGCCTCACTGTGGCCGCCCATGCCGAGCGTGGCGTCGACGAGCACCGCGCCCTCGGCGGTGAGGGCGGGCGCGAGCAGCTCGACGCAGCGTTCGAGCAGGACGGGCGTGTGGATTCTGCGGAGGTCTTCCATGGTTCTCTCGGGTCGAGCCGTGTGTCTCGATCCCCATCCGCTTTCCTACCTGCAGCCGGGGAAGTGGCGTCAGGGCGTGAGCGGCTGGGAGTCGCGACACACGGGTCAGAACAGGCCCGGGATCACCTCCTCCTGCATCTCGGAGTAGCCGCTCTCGGCGGCCGCCAGGTAGGTGTTCCAGGCTTCGGCATCCCAGATCTCGGCGTGGCTGCCGGCGCCGATCACGACGAGCTCGCGGTCGAGGCCGGCGTAGCCGCGCAGCGGCGCGGGGATGGTGATGCGGTTCTGCGTGTCGGGGAGCTCGGAGCTCGCACCCGAGAGAAACACGCGCATGAAGTCGCGCGCCTGCCGGTTCGACAGCGGCGCCTGACGGATGCGCTCGTGCACCTGATCGAACTCGGCGGTGCTGAAGACGTACAGGCAGTTCTCCTGCCCGCGGGTGACGACCATGCCCCCCGCGAGCTCCTCGCGGAACTTCGCGGGCAGGATGACGCGGCCCTTGTCATCGAGCTTGGGAGTGTACGTGCCCAGCATCATGGCGCGTCCCCCCTTCGTCCGGCCAAATCCAGGTGCCGCCACTTTACTCCACTTCCATCCACAAACACAGGGGCTTGTCGAATATTGCTGCGTGGATGTCCCATCCAGGCGCGGAAATACGCGGAATTTTGCAGTGGAGGACTTTGGCACGTAGCTCGGCCTTCGGCGCGTCCTCGCGGCGCTCCGGCCCGGCCCCGCTGCAGCGCTTCGCGCGGGGCACGGCAGCCGCGGCCCACGCAGCGCCGACGCGGAATGCGCGCGTGGAGCGGAATGGAGCGGCGCGGCGCGCACGGCACACGCCAGCCCCGCGAAACACAGCGGCACCTCCGAGACACACGAGCACCGACCGTGTTTCGAGGTCAGCGCCGTGTTTCGAGGTCAGCGCCGTGTTCGACGTCAGCACCGTGTTCGACGTCAGCACCGTATTTCGACGTCAGCACCGTGTTTCGGCGCGGCACGCGCGCGCGGCGCCCCATGATCCGGGCGCACGAAGGCGCGGAGGCCGCGGCATCCATTGCCCGAGCGTCACCGCCACCGCGAACGCCACCGCAGTCACCGCGCGAGACCCGCGCGCAGACGAAAAAGGGCCGTTCCATCCGGAACGGCCCTGCACGGGTTGGTCGGTGGTCTCGCTCGAGCGCTGCCTGGGGTCGTGGCCCGCAGCCGCGCCGCGAGGGCGCCGGCCGGGTCAGCCCTCGTTGCGGCGGTCCCAGCGATCGTTCATGCGGTCCATGAACGATGCCGAGCTGGCCTTGGCGCTCGCGCCCGAGGTCGCGCCCGCCGAGGTGCGCGGAACGACGTGCTCGACGCGGGTGGGTTTGATGGCGAGCACCACGCCCACGAGCATCACGACGAAGCCGAGAATTCCGACGATGATGAGCTGGGTGGCGACCCCGACGACGAGCGCCCCGAGGCCCACCAGCACGAGCAGCGCACCGATGGTGATGTTGCGGTAGTTGAGCACGTGGTTCGGGCTCGGTGCCGACACCACATCTGCATCGTTCTGCAGAAGCTGGCGTTCCATCTCATCGAGAAGGCGCTGCTCCTGTTCGGAGAGTGGCATGCTTCCCCCTCTTTGTGTTGTTCGAATCCTGGTCCCAAGTCTAGCTGTCTTCGGGAACACTAGGCTAGGCCCGTGGATGCCTCATCTCACGTTCTTCAGGCCGTCTCACAGCGACTTGACACGTTCCTCGCCGCGCAGCGATTCGCGACCCTTCCGATGGGTGACGACGCCGCCCTGCTGATCGACGCCGCGGCCCAGTCGCTGCGCGGCGGCAAGCGCCTTCGCGCCGCATTCTGCTACTGGGGCTGGCGGGCGATCATCGACACCCGGACCGGGGCGACGGCGGGCATCGCCGCCACCCTGGACGCTGCCCCGCGCCAGGCGGGCGAGGCGGACGAGGCGGACATCATCACGGTCGCCTCCGCGCTCGAGATCTTCCAGTCGGCGGCCCTGGTGCACGACGACATCATCGACAACTCCGACACCCGCCGCGGCCAGCCCTCGAGCCACCGCGCGCTCGAGTCGCTCCACGGCGGCAACGGCTGGGCGGGCGACGGCGGGGCCTTCGGCCGCGCGGCCGCGCTCCTGCTCGGCGACCTCCTGGTCGCGTGGAGCGATGACCTGCTCGAGCAGGGCCTCGAACAGGTGACGGATGCCGCGGCCCGCCGCCGCACCAGGGCCGAGTACGCCACCATGCGCCGCGACGTCACGCTCGGGCAGTTCCTCGACATCGCGGAGGAGTCCGCGTTCGCGGTCTCGCCGGGCGAGGAGCACCTGGGCCGAGCCCTGCGCGTCGCGAGCTACAAGTCGGCTCGCTACAGCGTGCAGCAGCCGCTGACCATCGGCGGCGCCCTCGCCGGCGGCACGGACGCGCAGCTGGCCGCGCTCGCCGCGTTCGGCTACCCGATCGGCATGGCCTTCCAGCTGCGCGACGAC
>Ga0116179_1000658_pt1 | contig 26548 bp, 29 predicted proteins | sample AD_UKC071_MetaG_FD_89751 | JGI IMG/M metagenome (GOLD analysis project Ga0116179, IMG submission 89751) | Active sludge microbial communities of municipal wastewater-treating anaerobic digesters from USA - AD_UKC071_MetaG | ecosystem: Engineered > Bioreactor > Anaerobic > Digestate | place: USA...
GACTGAGTGTGTCGTCTGGATTGCCTCGCCCAATGTGCAACTCCGTACTTCCAGGTTCATCGCAATGTCCGCGTTCTGGCGTTGGACTGCTCCTCTGCTGATGGCAACAACGTCTTTCGATACCGCATGCCTCCCCAGTGCTTCAGCCTGTAGGGCGAGAGATCACGATGGCGGCGCCAACTATGATCGGCGCGCATGCTCACGAACAAGAATGAGGTGCTGGCCGCGGCACTGGATCAGACCAACGCCTGGTTGGCCCAAACGCTCGGTCGGCCGGACCTTCAATTGCAGTTGATCAGCCAGCCCATCGCCAGATCGACCGCCATGCAGTTCGAGCGAGGCGGCGGGCCCAGGCGCAAGGTCCACTGGAACTGGGAAGACATCTTCTTCTCGCGAGTGCGGCACCAGGATGCCTGGATGTACGCGATGGTGCGTGCTGGACGCCCACGCGCGATGTGCTACGGGCGCATCCAGATTAGGGGAGGCCACGTGTCGCTCGAATACCTCGAGCGCACGCCCTACGCTCGTGGGATCCGCGGCCTCACCGCACCGACAGCCTTCCAGTTCGCCCGTGCCGTTGCCCTGCTGCTGGACCTCACCGAAGTCCGACTCAACGAGCCGTTTCCGCACCTTGTGCACTATTACGAACGGGTGCTGGAGGGGGCCATTCGACACCCTGCTGTGGGTCCGGTAAAGTACTTGGCCGTGAAGGTCACACCATGAAGCGCGTTCGAGTTTCGCCCGGAAAGTTTGTCGTCGTCTCCCAGGGAATGGCGGACAAAGCCGCGCGTGTGTTTGCCTCTGGCGCGTTCACTCGGGATCAGGTCCGCGAGATGGCTTCGGCTGAGCCTAAGGGGGCGAGCGGTGTGTTTCTGGGCAAGGCCACGGCCAAGCGAGCGGGTGCCGTGTCGGGCAAGACCGGTGCGTTCGTGCGCCAGACCACGGGCCACGTTGTGGTCGCGGGCGCCAACCAAGTGCCGACCAAGCGCAAGGCTGCATAGGGGCTGCAGCCGCACCTTACGGGTGCGCATCCGTTTCACATGTCTGCTTCACATGTCTGCTTCGAGTTGACATAAACATTATCGTCGCGTTCTGGAATTTGCGGCCATGGACGTCAGATGGCGAACGCCAAGCCAGACCTATCCCGGCGTGAACCGGTGTCCGCCATCAGACTATCGCCGGCAGACTAGCCTCCAGTCGTGGCCCTGGCCCATCTGCGAATGGTCGCCCGTAGCCGGCGTCTGTCGCTCTCATCCAGCGGCATCGCGTCCACGAGATCCAGCACCTGCTGAAGCCTCACGTAGCCGTGCGAAAGCATTGCCGAGCAGAACTCGCGATCCTTGTCGCGCCCCGCCGCGGCCTTCGACATGAACAGGTCCGGCAGATCCAAGCAGTAGCCCACGCGGTCGTTGGTGCCGGGACCTTGGACGCGATGGACGCGATTGATCCAGCCAGCGGGCAGCGAGGCCGTTTCTGGCCCGACGCCCTGGGCGTAGTACCCATAGGTCTGATGAAATTGGGAGCCTTCCCCGATCGCGCCGTCGATCCTGTCGGCCAGTTCAGGTGCCTGCAGCGGGTAGATGTCCGCCTCGGCAGACATCGTGAAAACTTCGGGCGGGTTCGGTACAGGGCCAAGGATCGACTGGCTCCCGACGATGATGAATTCGTACTGGTTCGTCACGTCTGCGCTGGCGCGGATGACGTGTTCAAGCTCGTCGCGGGTCATGCTTCTTTCCTCGGGTCCGGCCCACCCAGCACGACACCCGTGCGCAGCTGACCGACTTGATCCAGCACGCACTTGCGCGTTTCGGCTGGCAGAACTGCGGTCAGCGGCGATGCCTGGCGAAGCTCCTGAGCCCTTCGGGTCCGGCCCAGCACCCGGCGCCAGGCGCTGCTGCGAAGGATCTCCTGCCACTCACGCCAGAGCGCGATCGAGCGCGAGTTGCCCGAAGCTATCCAGCGGTCCAGCGTCTCCTGGGCCTGCGCGACCAGGCCAGGGTCAGAGCGAGTCAACCGGATGGCCTCCTCATGCAGCGCCAGGCTCTGCAGGTCCTGCACCTGGTGGTGCGACTCGTCGGCGGACACTGTGATTTGCACAACCGGGCGGGAGCGCTTGGACCTGGCCGCTGCCGTCCCTGCTGGCCCCGGCTGCAGAGCATCGCCCGCAAGCAGGGCCAGCTCACCGCCGATGCCGAGCACCGACATCACCCGCAGGTATGTGCCGATGGCCGGCCCGGGGTCCCCGGCCTCGACGGAAGCCAGGGTCGTGCGCGAGATGCCCGCTCGCTTGGCCATCTCGATAGTGCCCAGCCCATGCGACTTGCGCAGGCGCTTGAGCCGGTCGCCCAGCTGCAGCAGCAGTTGGCGCTCTAGGACAATGGAGCTTTCGGACAGGTTCATTTGTCCAGAATAATAAGCAAAAGGCTCACAAATGTCGAATCGAATGGACAAACAACATCAAGCACTGACGATGTTCGCAACGGTTGTCGCATGAAACGGCAACCGTCGCCTCTGGCCCGTAGACTGCCGCCAGGATAGCCAGACGGAGCTGGGCAGATGATGGACGAGAACGAGCGCGAAGCCGCGCTGCAGCGGATGGACAGGGCGATCTCGCGCTTCTACTCAGAAGCCGTGCAGATCGGCGTGCATCCGTTCATCGAGTTCGCGGGTGTCATGGCCGCATACGCGAAGACCTGCCGCCGGGCGCATGAAGCCCACATCGACTTCAGCGAGTGCAGCCGCCACTCTGGCCGCCTGCTTCCGGTCGAGGATTTCGAGCTGGACTACCTGAATGAAAAGCTCGAGTGCATCTTCACCGGGCAGGTGGCGATTGCGACGCAGAAGCAGCCCAAATCCGCGTAGCTGCGGCGCGTTGTCGCAGCTTCGACTATTCGCAACTGCCTGTCCCTGGCGGCCACAACATTCCGCCACGAACCGATGGTCGAGACAGTGGCCGGCGTGTCTGCGTCGCCGCCGGATAGCGGCCGCCACTCATCGGGCGCGAGCCGGCGCAGCCGCTGGCCCACCACACGCTGCTCGGCCATGAGGGCTGGCCCTGGCTGCCGGCAAACGTTCGCGAGCTCGTGCTGCATTCCAACTACATTGCCTTCTACCGCGTGCTCGAATCGTTGCACACCCGTCGAGATCATTCGCGTCAAGCACGTGGCGCAACAAGCGCCGTGAACGATATGACGCCCTGGCGCATGCGCCGGGACAGCACCAGCATCGAGGCCAGAACGACGTTCAAAGATTTCAAGGTGGCAAAGAATAGTTTTTAACCGAGGGAAGCGACAAAGCCCCACTCAGGCTTGTCTTTGCTCGTCTTCGTCTTCGCGAGGGACAGCGAAACCGTTCTCGGAGGCGGACGCTGTGGCCGTTGAAGCTTTCTTGCCGCGCGTCGCTCCTGTGCCAGTTCATGGGATGCGTGCTCCGGCAATCCTGTCCAGTCGATGGCCTTGCAGACGACCTTGTGCCTCGACCAGTTCGTACGCTGATCCTGAACAGCCAGAACGGCGCCAAGCTGATGAGCGCAATGACTCCATCTGCAGATGCCTGGCGGCAGGTATAGGGCTTGCACATCAATACCGGCCTCCATCGCAAACCGAGAGAGCTCGGCCCTCCACCGTCTCAGAGCGTCTCCTTCAGCGCCGATGCCGTTCGCGACGACAAGAAGCTGTCCGCTCGATTCATGCGTCTGATGCCCGTGGCGCCTCCACCATTGGCGGATGGTTTCGGCGGCCAAGCCGACGGTATGCGCATCCGGGGCGTCGACGGACCAACCATCCACGCGCCTTGCCTCCCCTTGGTTCTCTTCATCCCAGCTTTCGCGCCCCAAGAGCGTCGTCTGAAGAGAGCGATCTGTCTGCAGCAGACGAGCCGCCTCGCCAGTCACCTCTCGCTCGACCTTACCGGTCTCGGCGCGGCTCTTTGACAATTGAAGCACCACCACTGGCCGAGCGGCATCCAATGCACTGCTCACCGCCGCGCCGATTGACGCGTACTGAAGTGCGCGTGCCTCCAGTCGGTGCATCTTGGGCGCCCAGGGCTCGCTAACGGTCCAGAATCCCAAGTCTGCCAGTCGCGCGGCAATCGTTGTTCGGCTGACCCCGACCGACTGACTACTTGCTCGCGCAGCCAGCTGGCGCTGGCTCAAGCAGGTCCATCGGAAGACCACGGTTCTACAGACGCTCCCGGGTGGCTGCTGGTCCATCCCGGACACCAGTGCTGACTCGAGTCCCGGGAAGCTCCGTTTCCTACCCCCTCCAGGATTGCGCTGATCCAGTGCAGGATCGAGGAACCAGGGCCCCAGGTCCCCTTCCTGCAAGTGGTGCCGCACCTCAGCCAATCCCTCCTTGACGGTGCGTCTCGCCAAGCCGGTGGCTTGGGCAACCATAGAAACGCCGCCTGCTCCGATGGCTTCTGCCTCGATGCCGGCCCAGCGGCGTCGCTGAGACTCGTTCAGCAGGCCATGCAGTAGCTGCCAGCGCCTCGTGAGTGCGTCACTGTTCAAGCGTGCCTCCGAGCAGCAAGAAGATCAAGTTAATTTTGGCCTTACCACTCTACCCGCAAATCGGGAGGCAAGCCGGGAAATAGTCTTCGGGTCGACCACTCTGGACAAGGCAGATGGACGACAACCGAACCACTCACAGGCCTGCTGCGCCACCACCCGGATCGCGCCACGAACAGTCGCCGCTTGGCTATCGAACCGTCGAGCCAGCGAGGCGTGCAGATCGCATCCGGGAGACAAACCGGCCAGGCATCAAGCAATGGGCGTGGGGAAACCCAACCTCCGCATCGAAGCACGGAACACCGCCCGCACGGAGCGCCCAATGAGCGGCGAGAAGAAGCGCCGCATCGGTCAGCCTCGCTACAGCGCGCTGCTGGACCACCTAGCCCAGCATCCCGACGGGCGGGTCCGCCTGTGGATTGCCAAGTTCGTTGCCAACTTTCGCCCACCCGCTGACGCTCCTCGCTTGCTCGAGGCGCTGTTGCGCCTCGAAGCCGCGCTGATCGACCTGGCAGCCAAAAGGCCACGCATTTGCTCCATGGTTGAGCACGAGCTGACAGGCCTGCGGCTGACCCGCGCCGCGGCGTCAACCGTGGAGGCACCAGTTGATGGCAATCTCCCGACCGACGCCTGGCTCAAGAAGTTCGCGACTTATGGTGCGCTGCTGCTGGTTGTCGACGATGATCGGCCGGCGTTCCGTGCGTTGGCAGCGGAATACCTGCGTGGTGTCTACACCGGCGTCTGCACCCACGCCAATGTGGCCAACAACATCCGGCTGAGGTCCCGCTCACCGGATCCACACGAGAAGGTCAAGGCGACATCGGCGCAACCCTGGGAAGGCCGCTTCGCAGCAACCGTCCAACTCCTGGAGGACCTGTACGTCGAGGAAACTCAGGTCCAGGCCGTCAGGTTCCAGCTGGCTGCCTGCTCGAGCTTCGTCTGGAGAGCCAAGCATGCTCGCCGGTACGAGCACAAGGGCCTTGTCCATGGCCGCACCTTGACCCTCGGGGCGCTAGCTGACGCGTTCGAGTCGTTGAGGCTTGCGATCGAGGCCGGGCTGTCTTTGGAGGTGGGCATCGCCGCCGGGTTCATGTCCGGTTTGCCATGGGAGCTGTCGCAGAGGGTGCCCTTGGCCAAGCCAGAAGTCGACGACTGGGTCATCTGGCTCGACATTCGCCAGGGTTGCTTTCACTTGAATCTGAATCCGGTGGTGCGAGGTGCGGCAAGTGCCAAGGGCAATCGTCGGTACGTCCCCGCATCGCGTGCCTTTCGAAGGTTCTTGCCCTCAAATCTGGCAAAGGCACTTCGGGCCCATTTGAAGGTGCAGCGGAACGCGGCCACACTGGGCGCGCTCTGCGGGAGCCTTGACATCCCGCCGGAGCATGTAATCGGCGAAGACGATGGTCGGGTGCTGAAAACATCCATCGCCCGCTTCTACAACTGCCGATCGCTTGTGTCACGGATCCTTGGGATCCCGGCCCCCCTGGCTGCGGCGTGCATGGGTGACTACGGCCGGCTCCAGCACTCCCGGCTCTTCTACTACGCCGCAAGCCCCAAGGAAGTTGGAGAATCGCTGAAGAAGCTCGAGCCGGTCTTGAACTGGGGCTCGATCCGAGTCGAGGACAACGATGGTGTGGTCATCGGTGCGGCGGTAGTGCCGGAACTGCAGACACTTGTTGAGATCGCATCGAAGTTGGCCGCGGACGTCAGCGCGGCGCGTCCGCCCAGGCGATACAGGCTAGAGCACGTCCATCGCCTGCACAACGCGTTCACGGACTACTCCGTGTTCCTTGTTGGCCTTGGTGTACTCAGCCGGGATCGCAAGAGCCTGAAGGTGGCTGGTTTGCGCGAAGCATCGGTGCTGGGCGTCGGTGCAATGCTTGACAAGCGCACTCGCGCGGACGCCAGGGCGTCGCCGGTCGCGTTGTGCAAGGAAGTGCAGATCCAGGCTACCGCTTACCACAAGCATTGCCAGTGCATGCTGAGGCGCCTGGCGCTGCTGGGCGTGACCCGCGGTGCCCTCGTGCTGTGGCTCCGGAGCGTGGTGAACGGTACGGCGACTGATCCCTTCTGCCGCATCGACGACGACGGGGAACCCCGCGCTCGCGGAACTCGAGGGGTGTTCAAGGACCTTCCGACCGACCTGCAGATCAAGGCGGACACCGCTCGGCACTTCTGGGACACGACGTTGTCCGGCCGCGGTGTCCCCGATGAGTTGGTGGATGCGCAGGCGCGCCGCTTGGTCAGCTGGGCCAGCCACTGGCAGCGGTCCCGGCCGATCTGCATCGATGACCTGAGGCAGCACGTCGGCACAGTGCAGCAACAAGTTCTCCTGGAGCTTGGGATCCGCGCTGTCCAGGGGTTTCGCAAGTGACAGCGCCAAGCAAGAAGCGTCCGTCTCGTCGCCAGCGTAAGACAGGCGACCTGACTCAAAAGACGTTCCGCGATGCAGCGGCGTTCGAAAGGCTGCAAGGGGCATACATCGAGGCTGGACTTAGGCAGCCGGGAGTGTCACGCTGGCCGGCGGCGTTGATGCTTTTCGAGGCGATCTGCGACCTTGAGGACTTGAAAGGCATCCAGGCTAACGGCGTCACCTACCAAGACGGCTCTGCCACGCGACTGGACTGGGCGCGACCGGACGGGCGGCGCGATGCCAGGCACTTGTCGGCAATCTCCGTCCTGGCACTGCATGCCGATGGCACCGGACCTCGTGCGAATGGGCGTCTGATCGAGGTCATCGAGGCTTGGTTCGAGGAAGCTGCCTCTCCCAGTGTGCTCCGCAACAGAACACCGGCTGGTGCAGCACTCTCGTGCAGCAGCGCCTGGCTTCGCCTGAAGCTGCCGCCGGAGCTCTTCGAGCACGTCATGGGCATCACACCGATGACACCGCTGGACCGTGCAACAGCAGCTCGGCTCGCCACCGGAATGGCATTGCAGCCGCAACCCGGAAGCGAGCCGCCGAAACCGACCTCCGTCTTGGCGCTCGACGCCTACTTCAACACGCAAGGGGATGACAGTTCGCGGTCTGTACTCCAGGCGGTCGTCGACGCTGCCTCGTTGAAGGGCAGCTCTCGACTGAAAGACCATGACCTCTTGCAGCGGATGGCAGGACGCTGGACGCGCCTGATCCACGACGCGGAGGCTGCTGGTCCGGTGACCAGCCTTTTGGTTGGCCACGTCATCGATCTTGCCGAGCGCGGAGCACTTGTTCCGCGCTCGCTCGTGCCATACGTCCGCTACGGGGCGCCAGCGGTGATCGAGGCGCTGGCGGGCCATGAGCTCGAGCTCATGACATCCGACCAACTCGGAGCGACTATCGTCGCCGCATTCAGTCGACTGGCGTTGACCGGGGAGGCCCTCCGCAAGGCGCGGGCCTTTTTCGGGTTGTTTATTGCCTACGCGCGCCAATGGCTGCATGTAGCACCCGTGCCGTCGTCTGCATTGCCCGACATCGAGGATGCGACGGTGGATGCCAATGTGGTCACCCCGCAGGAGGTCACGCGCATCAGCGATTGGCTGACGCGTGATACCAGCGACGTGCGCCTCAGCGAGCAGACAAGGCTGGTGCTTCTTTTGCTCCAGCACCTCGAAGTCCGCGTCTCTGAAGTCTTCTTCCTCCAGGTCCGAAACCTCCGAGTCAGCAACGCCGTCATAGAGCTCGAGGTAGCTGGCCAAGGCCGGCTACACGGGCTGAAAAGCCCACAGGCCCAGCAGTCGCGCGTCATCCATGACGTCGACCTTGCAGCGTGCATAACCCGTTGGAAGCTGCGCAGGAGCGGCGAAGGTGCCCTCGATGCCGACCTTCTCTTCGGCTCCAAGAAAGCTCAGCGTCGCGTCTATCGACTGGCGGCCATGTATGCCTGGCTCAATGGGGCGTTGAAGCGGGCAACCGGCCTACGCGATGCCTGCTGTCACTGGTTGCGACATGCAGCAATCGACGGACGTTACGTTCGCATCAGTCTGGGTCTGGCACCGGTCGACAGCCTGGATCAGCTGAGCGTCGACTCTAGCCATCTGGAGTTTAGGACGACGCAGCTGAACTACCTTCACAGCTACCCGATTGCCCTACGTGCAGTGCTCGACGCGAAGCTTCAGCAGCGCCGTATTCCCAGTTCGTGGGCGGCGAAGTGGACCGGTGCCACCGCCAGCAAGTTGCGCCAGGACTATTGCCGACTCAAGCAGCGGGACGGCGCGGTCGGCGCACTACCGCCCGCGACGTGCTACGCGTACAACTGGCAAGCAATCCGGACTGCAGCATCGCGCATGACCTGCGAAGCTGCAGAGGTCGGTGTAGCCCTCTGTGAACCCCTTCCTCCCCCGGAGCTGGGGAGGCCACGCGCTCCCACCGCTGCCGACGTGATCGGCCTGCTGCTCGACTGGCAGCGAGGTGTGGATCCGAATGAGGCCGGAAAGCAATGGCAATTCGACGACCAGGCCGTCATGGCGGTGCTGAAGCGCCTCACCGAGCTGGGAACCGCCGAGGCAAAGTTACACCGTTATCGGATCAGGGCGCGGCTGACAACACCCAAGGCAGCCCTTGAAGCGCTGAGGATCAGAGTTTCAAAGGCATTCCAGCCGAAGTACGAAGCTTGGCTCAGGTCGCTGGACCATCCAGGTACGCCAACGCTGACTCCTGACGCGTGGATCGATTGGGCGCATGCCCGGCGTGGGAACTACATCAGCCTGGGGGCACATCTGCGGTCGGATCGCTGGCTGAGCTACCTCCTGGCCACGGGCCTGTCCCCCTCCAAGCTCGTGATCTGCAGTATCGAGGACAACGACGCCATTGAGTGTCAAGCACTTCGCGACGTGGAGCTGGCCATCGCAAACAGCCTGGGCGCTCATGCCGTCAGCCCGCCTCGCGCATATGAGGTGAACTCTCGCAAGGGCCGCCCTGGGTCCTATCTGCTGGTTGCGGATGAATCGGACGAGTTGACCAACCAAACCGGCGCGGCATTTTCCCCCGGAGGCTTGACCGCCGTGATGCTCGCCCTGCACCTGTACACCGTCGCCAAAGAAGCTGTCGAAGCTGCGCCCGTATGACTATTCTCAAAATTCAAATCCCCCTTACCGCGGAAAACGAGGAACTCTCTTGGCTTGAGCGCGGCGCCCGGGAAGCGGCTGGTTTGGAAGAGCTGGAGGCGCGCATTCCGGGCCTCACATCGCTCCAAAGCACGATTCCGACGCTGGGCGCGAAGGCCATTGGGGGGCGCCTGCACCTGTGCCTCACGTTGCAGCGCCACCCGCAGTTGAGGTTGGATCTGACTGGATGGCGGGAGATCCAGGGCCGGCTGCTCGAACTCGATCCTTCACTGCTGGATCAGCATACGGTATCGGAAAGTCTACGGACGACTCAAATGCTTCTCGCGCGTGCCGTTCGCCGTGAGCCAGAGGCACTGCGGACCGTTGCCACAGGGGTAGAGAAGCAGCTGCGCAGCAAGGCATCCCAGCGACTTCGGCGAGCGCTCGGCAACGAGTACACGATGCAGGTCTTCGGCGAGGACGAGCGGATTCAATTGCCCCTCCTGCAGCCGCTTGCCGTGCATGACCCTGTCCATCGCTTTCGTCTGCTCGTCACCAAGATGCGCGAGAACAGTCTGTTTACTGCGCGGCGGATCGAGCTGCTTGGGTCAATGGGCAAGCGCGGGGAGTTCGCGCTTCCAAAAAAGGAGGTCTATCCATGTAGCCGTCTGGCCGCTGCGAGCACATACATGAGCGGGCAATTGCTCCACGAATCGATGGAGCTCAAGCGCACCGTGGTCGTAGATGGTCGGCGTGTCGTCGAGGTCGGCACGGGAGTGGTCGTCGCGCTCCAAGTTCTGGCAGTCGCTCGCGAACAGGCAAACTGACCAAAGCTATCGCGCGTCTGGCGCACCGATTTCTGCCTGCGCCGTACCAAGTCGACAATGAGAGGGCCGATTCGCCGCCGATCTGTGACAGGCAGGATGTCGGTGTACGCGGTAACTGTCACAACCGATCTCAAATCAAAGTTGCGCTCCATGCTGCCGAAAGAGTGTTGATCGACCATGCCGAAGTGGGGCCAACGGCCATTTCGTCGTCGACTTTGACGTGGGGTGACCGTCGAGTGGCTCATCTTGACGGCGGCAGGATCAGTCGCTCGGTGGATCGATCTCGGTGGTCATTTCACCGATGTTGAAGTACTTGGCGATGGCCCGGTCCAACTTGTCTGAGCAGTGTTCTCAGCGTCGCACCGCCTGTCCGACCAGGACGGCTAAGACGTTGTTGCCGTGAGTAGGGGTGGCTTCGCCCCTTACCTGGCCGATGGCCCCGATTGCGATCTCGCTGCCACTCACAATCAGCGCCTCGACATTCTTCATGCTTCCCATTCGCCTGCCCGTCGGGGCGCCTGAAGTGCGGCATCAACTCCCCGATGTGGCTGTTGAGTGCGTACTTCAACGATCGTGGACGCCCATTTCACGCGGATAGTGGCCGGCACAACGGGGTTGCCGTGGGCAGCACCGGAGAGGTGCGCAGGAACTCGTTTGAATGTAGCTGAATCGTCCACGATCAGCCTGAAGCGGCCTGCCGTGGTGCGGGTGTCGGGGGTGGTTCCAAGCCCGACTTGATCTCAAGAATTCAGGCCCCTGCCAGGCCGCCGGAGGCGCCCCCCTCGGTCGTGTCGCGCATGGACTTCGTGGCCTTGAGCTCGATCTTGTGGCTGGCGTGCACGACCCGGTCGAGGATGGCGTCCGCCAGCGTCGGGTCGTTGAGGTAGGTGTGCCAGGCCTTCACTGGCAACTGGCTGGTGATCAGCGTTGAGCGTGTGCCGATGCGGTCGTCCAGCAACTCCAGCAGGTCGTTGCGTTCGGGGGCGCCCATTGGCGCGATGTCGAAGTCGTCGATCACCAGCAGGTCGAGTCGGGCCAGTTGGGCAAGGCGCCGCGCGAAGCTGCCGTCGCCGTGCGCGACCTGCAGTTCACCAAACAGCCGCGCCGCTCTTACGTACAGCTCCGAGAGGCCGCTGCGTGCGGCCTGGTGCGCCAGCGCGCAGGCCAGCCAGGCCTTGCCGCTGCCGGTGGCACCGGTGACGAGCAAGTTGCGGGCGTGGCGCAACCAGTCGCCGGTGGCCAGCGCGGTGATCAGGCTGCGGTCCAGCCCGCGGCTGGCGCGCCAGTTGATGTCCTCGATGCAGGCCGCGCTCACCTTGAGCAGCCGGGCCACGTGCCGGTCGTCAGGCCAGGCGATCTCGCGCTGCACCAGCAGCGTCAGCCGGTCGTCGAAGGGCAGTTCGGCCGCGGCAGTGCCGCTGGCCTGGTCTTCCAGGGCATGCGCCATGCCGTCCAGGCGCAGGGTGCGCAGGTGGTCCAGGGTGTGTTCGCTCAGCATGTGTGATGTCGTCCTTCGTTGGTGGTCGGTGATGTCGATGGGGGTCAGTGTTAGTAGTCCGGCCCGCGCACGTTCTCGTGTGTCACGACTGGGTTGTCGGCTGTGCCCAGCAGCTTGGGCTGGCTGTCCAGGCCGCACTTGAGGATGCTGGTCACGCTGCGCAGGTTGGGCGCACGGATGGCCATGGCCCGGGTGCAGGCTGCCTCCAGCCGCTGTGCGCAGTGCTTGCGCGCCAGCGCCAGCAAGCCCAGGCAGGCGCGGTAGCCCTGCTCGGGGTGCGGGCGGTGCGTCATCTGCCAGCTCACCACCGCGGCCGTGCTCACGCCGATGCGCTCGCCCCAGGCAATTAGCTTTGCCGGCGTCCACTCAAGGTGGGCGCGGTGCGAGGCCGGCATGTGCTCGGGCGTGGTGGTGAAGCCGCCACACACGGCGCTCAGTGCATGGCTGCCCACGCGCTGGTTGGCGCTGAAGCACTCCAGCAGCGGGCCGGTGACGCGCAGGTCGAGCTTGGCGCTCACCATCCGGTGCGGCACGCTGTAGTAGTGGCCATCGAATTCGACTTGATAGTCGACGTTGACCTTAGCGCTCTTCCAGCGGCTGATGGCGAAGCGGGCCACCGGCAGCGGCCGCAGCACCGAGGCGTCCAGTCGCTCAAAGGCGCTGCGCCGGCAGCCGGGCAGCTTCTTGAACGGCCGCTGGGTCAGGTCGGCCAGCAGCAGGTCGATGGCCTTGTCGAGTTCGCCCAGGCTGAAGAAGCGGCGGTTGCGCAGGCGCGCCACGATCTAGCGCTGCACCAGCAGCACCGCGGCGTCCACCTTGGGCTTGTCGCGCGGGTGGGCCGGTCGTGCCTGCAGCACGGCGCAGCCGTAGTGCTGGGCGAATTCCTTGTAGGCGCGGCCGGGCTCGGGGTCGAAGCGCCCGGGCGTCTTGATCGGCGCGCGGGCCTGGTCGGGCACGATGAGCTTGGGTGCACCGCCGAGGAACTCCAGCGCCAGCACCTGCGCGGCGATCCAGTCCTCGGTGGTCTGGCGAGGCGTGGCGCAGGCAAAGGTGTAGTTCGACGCCCCGAGCACGGCCACGAAGATCTGCGCCCGCGTGATCTCGCCGCTGCTGGCGTCGACCACCGGCACGGTGTCGCCAGCGTAGTCGACGAACAGCTTCTCGCCGGCGATGTACACCTGGCGCATCGAGCGCTGCTGCGCCTTGTCGAACTCGCGGTACTTCACGCAGAAGCTGGTGTACTTGTAGTCCAGCGGGTAGGCGCTGGCGTACTCCTCCCACAGCAGCATCAGCGTGACGCCGGGGCGCTTGAGCTCCTAGTGGACGGCACCTAAGTCGGGCGCCAGTTGGTGGCTGGACCGAGCCAGCGGCGGCCGGTACAGCCGGGCCTCCAGGTCCTCGTCGGTGAGCCCTTCGGCCACCAAGCAGTCAACGCCGGCCACCCTGGCCAGCGACACGTACTCGCCCACCGCGCTCTTGGAAATCTTGAGGGCGCGACCCACCTCGCAGTAGCTCAACCCGGCCTGCAGGTGCAGGCGCAATGCCTCTTGGATACGGCGCATCGTGACTCTGTTCGTTGGCATCGGCTCGGACCGCAAAAGTGGCCAGCCTATGTCGGTCAGAAGATCACCTGCGCACCACCCCAACCGTCCACGATGACGCTGAAACAGCGTCCACGATCAGTCTGAAACGCCGTCCACCATCAGCCTGAAACTGCGTCCACGATGGGCTGAAGTACGCAGTTGAGCTGCGTTGGCAACCGAGGCACAACTTCGCTGAGGTAGGCGAGGAGGTCATGTCCGATCAGCCACGCCGACTTCTTCAGGCCCACCACCATCACCGCGCGCCGCCCGGCCAATTCGCTGCCTAGGAACATCCTCGCTGTGAGGCCCACTGACGGGCTTAACCTTCCGCCCGATGTGATTGCTGTCGATGTGCCAGCGTGAGCAATCGTCATCGCGGTGCCTCAGTGCCTTTCTCGTCTCCGTTGACGGCGGGCCGGCTTGTCGTTGAGCGCGGCACCGGAACCCTCTTCGCACTCGAAGCATTGGCAGTCGCCCGAGAACAGGCAAGGTGACCGAACAGATCGCGCTGCCGCTGCATCGAGTTCCACCTTGGATCGCTTGCCGGCGACACCATCTGGCTTTTCCCGGACAAATCTGTGACAAGCAAATCACGGGTCCGGCAGGAGGCTGTCACAGCCAAGTTCCAGAAACAGATTGTTGGAGTGTCAGTCGGGACCTAACAGACCTGACAACGCTGATCCTTCAGGTGCGCGCGCGCGGTGCCAAGCGGCCTCGGTGAGAGTCAGATGAGTTGAGCCCGATCGTCAACATGCGACTGAATGGTGGAGCTGATTCCTGCAGCCAGCCAGGGACCCAGCAGGTGTTTCTTTTGGCCGGCATTCCATGGCCGCGATCGTGCCTGCTGAAGCGCGATCAGGTGTAGGCCCCCGACTGCATCCTCAGCAACAACGTCTCGACCAGTTGCCTGCCCTCCTGCGTCTGCATGCAGGTCTCGGGGCAGGCTCCGCCGAGCGCGGGCATTGGCTTGCGGATCCACCGGCACGTCCAGGCGTGCGCATCAAATCCGGTGGGATCGCCACTTTCGTTGACCACCCGTTGAACGACGGCCGCGAGTGCATCGATGTGTCGAGGATCGAGCGTGACCATTGGTTTACTGTAGCGCCTCGCGAGCGGTAGACGGACATCCGCGCTCGGGTCGCGCTGCGCCGCCGGCACTCAAGGGAAAGACTCCACCAGCCTCACCTCTGCGCCAGTGGCCTTGACCGCGTCGACCATGCTGTTGATACTGCGCGGGATGAACTTTCCGGAATCTCCGGTCATCGGCCGCATCAAGGTTGCCGCCATCGTGCTCGCGTTGAAGGCGCCCGACGCCTTGCGGAACGTCGTGTAGACGTTGAGGGACCAGCCCCCCTGGTAGGGCATCAGGCAGGCGAAGAAGCTCGTGGCCTCCCCGTACTTGCGCATCGACGTGTCCCCGGCCTGCGCGGTCATGATCGAGCCCTCGCACGCCGGAACCTCCAGACTCTGGCCTGACGCCGCGGCCAGTGCCGCCAGGTTTGAACCCTTGAAGGGCGAGACCATCCTGAACCTGGGCGCCTTGTCTGGCAGCGGCGACGGCGGAATGCCGTTGACGATCTGCACGGCGCTCATGTTCTTCTGCAGCGCGGTCTTCACCGCCTCGGCCACCTGTCCGTGGGGGACCCCGGACGCGGCCTTGATGTCGTAGATGGCGTAGCCCGGCGTCGTCTCGACAGTGGGCGTGGTGCTGGCGCAACCTGCCAGCACCAAGATGGCCGCCGCGGCGGCTGTACGAACAGTGACCTGCATCAGTCGATCTTCCTTGCTGTTGCCCACACCGCTCAGGCGGTCCATCGATGCGGAGGGCCGAATGTGCGAATGAGTGTGTTGTGTGAATGAGTGTACTTTGTCCAAAGTCGCGCGGTGCCGAAGACGCCTGCGCCCACCTCGCCTCTGCAGACCTTTGGTCGTCGAGTTCGCGCCCTGCGCGGGGAACGCGGGCTGACCCAAGAGGACCTCGCCGAGCGCTGCGGGGTGTTCAGGACGTACATGAGCCGCATCGAGACGGGCCAGGCCAACCCAACACTGCTGGTCATTCACGCGCTGGCGGTTTGCCTGGAGGTGTCGATCGTGCAGCTGTTTGTCGGCGATGAGCCTGCTGTCGATCCGCCGCCAGCGCCCGGGCAAGTAGTGGAGCCTGTGCCGGCGAGAGCCTCGCGCGGCCGGGTCCGGTGATCGGCATCTGCCCTTGCGGCCACCCCGGGCCAGCTTGATTGGCGTGCGCTGAGGCGCGCTGGCCCAGCACCGAGGTCGGATCATGGTGAGAGCACCTGCGCGACGATCGTCGGACCGATGCGGCCGAGCCGGTAGAGCTGCAGCGCAAGCGGGACGGCCAGGTCACAACGGGAGGCACGCAACCACCCTGCCCTGTCGCCGGCACCCTGTGTTTCGCCATCTTCGGTTGGATGGCTTATCCACACGGTGGCCACAGGCGATGCCTGCATTAGCCATAGGATCAGATCCACCTGGTCCGTGGTGCTGAGCTCCCGTCCATCGCCGCGGATCGTCATCGCCAACGGCGTACCCTCCCCAAGCAGGTCCCGGTCCTGCAGGTAGCGGGTCAGCCCCTGCTCGAACTCCTGTTCCTCCCTCGGCGTGATGCCAGGCAGCATCTGCAACTGGACGTCGAAGCTACCGTCCGCAGGTGTCGCGTGATGCTGAGCGCCGTGGCCAGTGGCCGTCCCGCTGATTTTCGGTGCGGATCGAGTGGTTCGTCGTTCAGCCATGCTCACCTCCCAAGACGTCGATCCGGTACTTCCTGCCGGGACTGCCCGGCCAGGGCCAGAATCGCATCCGATGCACGGCCTCATGGCGCGCGATCCACAACAGCAGTGCCCGTCCGTGGGTCGGCACGATGGGGGCCGCGACGATCAGGCCGTGCGCCCGGGTCACCGCCCTGCCCGCTCCGGTGACGAGGATCAGTCCGTCGACCTCGGCTGCGCGCAGATGGTGGCTCACTGCGAACGCGTGCAAAGCGCTGAACCACATGCGTGATCCGGGCGCATCCGATGGCGCGCGAAGGCGAACTTCCACGTGCAGCGGGTTGAGGAACAGTCGCAGCGGGTAGGCTTCTTCCTCGGATGGTGTCATCCAGTGTTCTCCTGGTTGTCTTGCGCTAAGGCACCCATGCAAGGCAGTGGGTGCGCGCTATAAGTTGCCGGGGGCCGGTGCGTGGGCATCGGGTCCGTGCCATCTGGCCCGGCCGCCGGCCTACCGGTCTCCTGTCAGCCAGCCCTGGCTACCTGCCAGCCCGGGCAGCCCGGCTGCGCAGCAGGTAGGCGGCGGCAGAGTGGATCTCGGGCTTGCCTCGGACGCGGTACCGCACCTGGCTGCGGTTGCCCGCATACGTGCTGGCGTCGGTGACCAGTTCGAGGCCGAGCACGTCCACCTGCTTGGTCAACCTGTCAAATTCCCGGGCCCGGCGCGCCGACTGCGACGTCGCCAGCCGTTCACAGCCGTGGCGCTGGGCGAGCTTGACCTTCGCTGCCGCTTGGTCGGCTTGCTGCCCGCAGCGCGCGCACCGGTAACGGATCCTGGAGTTCTGGTCCACGTACTCGTCCCGCTGCGACAGCACCGCGTCGCCCCTGCCTTCCAGCAGCCGGCGCACTTCCTCGAACTCGGCTGCTTGGCGCGCATCGGCGCGGAGATCCTCGCGACAGTGCATGCAGCCGCGTGACTGCAGGTGCCCCAGCGAATCGTCGACGCCATGCGCCGGGTCGTGCAGGCACTGCCAGCGCAGCACTGTCCCGTTGTTGCGGTACTCCGCCGGCGCGAACAGCGGTCGGAATCCGGCGGCTTCCGAAGCCGTCATCCATGCCGCCTGAGCGAGGCGAAGACGGTCTCCGTTCGCCTGCGCGGCACAGTGCGCACAGCGCGTTCCAGGGCGCCGACCATCGACCGACCCGAGCACGTTGTTGATGTTCACCGGCGGCAGAACACCGTGAACGCTGCAGCGCAGCGTCACCTTGCGCGGCAGCGGGTCGGCCTCCACTAAGGCCAGGCGCTCGTGGTCACCAGACGCCTTCAGGGCGGCCTGGACGCGCAGCCGGGCGTCTTCAGTCCAGCTTTGCGGCAGGTGCAGCACGCGCTCCCCAGCCGCCAACCGGGATTCGATCTCCGTCTTGCGCGCTTGATATTGGCCATCCACCTGCAACCAGCTCAGTCGCTCTTCCAGCTCGGTGGCGACGACTGCGATCATCTCGGCCTCCTGCCTGGTGGCCGCCATCGGGTCGGGGATGGTGACGAGGACGACACGCTTGTCGCGCGCCAGCTGATCGCGCTTCAGCGCGTCCCTGCGGGCCTGGTCGCGCATCGACACCTCGGCGCCGCCACGAAGGTCGTGCACCGGGGCGCGCGGATTCCTGCGGTGGTCGCCCTGGTGTTCCAGCGCCAGGTAGACCGTGTTGCCGTTCGGGCCCTGCAGTTCAGCCCAGCCATCCAGGCGCAGACCGTGCGTCTTCAGGATCGGCGGGGTGAACTCGCGCGTCAGCAGCACGCCAGTCAGCGCGCCGGCTGCCATCACGGCCAGCGTCTCGCCCTTGCGGCCCAGCCCGTCGTACTGGCAGGCCGCACGGATGGCGCTGCGGGCGAACACGTCGACGCGGCGGATCTGTTCATAGCCACCGGCCGATCGCACCTGGATGTGCTTTCGGCGGTGGGGCTCCCGACCTTCCCATTCGGCTCGTGTTGTGATCAGGTCGAACCCGTGGTTGCGAACGCGCTGTTCGATTTCGTCGTAGCTCAAAGCCTTCGTCACTGCGGTTCTCCTTTGTCGTGGTGACAATCAGAACTTTGCAAAATCGAGGGGCTTGGCTAAGCCGGTTTTGCCCGCGGCGATTCAAGTCGCAATTCGCGGCCCGGCATGTCGAATGCCAGAGTGCATCCGACTTGCCACGTCGCGCTGACGAAGCGCCTTAAGATCAAGCATTAATCAACCACTGATGGAACTCTGATGGCAACACTCGCCGCAATCCAGAAGCAGATCGCCGATCTCCAGAAGCAGGCTGACGCCATTCGCCACTCGGAGGTGGCTGCAGCCGTCGCGCAGATCAAGTCGCTCGTCGAGCGCTACGGCCTGAGCGCAGCGGACGTCGGCCTGGCCGGAAAAGCCGCGAAGTCGCCCAAGTCGCGTGCCAAGCCATCTGCCAGCAAGCCAGCGGGCGTGCCTAAGTACCAGGATCCGAAGACCGGCAAGACCTGGACGGGCGTCGGCAAGCCGCCGTCATGGATCGCCGGCAAGAAGAAGCGCGATGCGTTCCTGATCAACGCTGCAGAGTCGAATCCGACGGCAGCAGCGGAGCCTGCGACGAAGCGTCCCGCCGCGAAGAAGGCCGGCGTCAAGCCTGCTGTCAAAGGGCAGAAGCCGTCCAGGTCCCCCAAGGCGGCGGGCACGAGTCAGGGTGCTTTGCCGGCGAAGGCAGCTCGCAAGGCCAAGGCGGTTCGCGCTTCCAGCAATGCGGCCGGCGTGGCCGATGGTGCGTTGGCGCCGGAGCCCACTGCCGCGGGCTGAAGAAGCTCGGCAACCTTGCCGTCAGTAGATGCGTGGTCGCTGAACGTGAATTTGGCCCGGGCGCCTAGAGCTCTAAGACACCGCTTGCCGGACGCTGTTCGGAGCCGCGTGGTGTCGCTGCTGCCCGGCGCTCGCCGAAGCTCCTGCTCCCGCAGTCGGATGCGCAGGTGAACGGACGCCTGCGCATCCACAGGCATCAGGGTGCGATGGGCTCCTTTCCTCGTCGCCCAACGCATCAGGCTGGGGCCCAGCCGCTGCCAAGAGCGACCACAAGCACAGATCCGCCGACAAAGGCGATGGCTAGGACCAGGCGGCGCCAATGGTCCGGTCGGCGAAACAGCTTGCGCCCGTCGGGCCAGAAACGATGGGTCAGGTTCACAGGCTCATCGTAAGGGCGCTGTAGCCGTCATGCAGTCCCCGATTTTCTGGCGTCGGTGTCTTGATGTCGTCATGCACGCGCCATGGCAACTTCTTCCAGAGTCTTCGCACGCCGGGGCGGCTGCTGGACGGTCTTTCCGCATGATGAGCGGGGCGCGAATGATGCTGCGCTTGGGCAGCCGTCACCACGCCCCTGTTGGGGCGCCAGTTCAACGCATGAACGGCGCCCATGAGCGGCTTTCTTCACCGCTCGCGCTGCTTCGACGGCCACAGGTCGCCCCAGCTCGTCCACGTGCCGAGCCGGCTATAGGCGCCGGCCGGATTACTCGGCAGCTGACGCTGACGCAGGAGTTGCCGGTTCTTGACGGCGAAGCGCCACCATTGCGTCTGGCTGCGGATCCCGTGCTCGTCGCACAAGCGGCGCACCTCGGCCAGCGGTGCATAGGACTCCCGCCTGGCCTGGCAGGTCCGCCGGATGGACTGCCCACGACGGGCCAGGCCATCGGCCTTGAACCGAGCCATGATCGCCGCGAAGTCGGGGCGCCAGTGCAGGCAGCTCACCACCCAGCTGAACTGGTTCTTCAGCACCGCGGTGCTGACTGCGCCCAGGTGCCTCAGATGCGCCATCAGATCATCGAAGCCCAAGCCGAGCAAGGCTTGCTTCTCCTCGCAGTCCTCCCAGCAAAGCTTCTCCACCGGAGGCGGTAAGCCGATGTCCAGGCCCTCCGACCCGAAGACCTCGCAGATCCGCTTCGTGAATGCCGCGACGTCCAGAACACCGTGGTCGAAGAGATCGTCGGTCGCCACCGGCACGACCCGCTGACCATGCTGTTCGTAGAGCGCACGCTTGGCCCGCCACCGCTCGTCGTAGGCCTTCCCGCGTTCTCCCCTGCCCTCACCGTCGCTCTGCAGCAGCTCGATCAGGCAGCCTTCCTCACCACCCTTGACGTTCACGAGCAGCCTGAAGTCCGCGACCACCGAGCGGGTGGAGCCGGTGTGCCGCAGACCGGTATGGAACTCCCGGTCCACCGGAATCTTGTTGAAATCAAGCCAGTTGCCCAGCAGCAGTTCAGGCTGCGACCTGTACCGGTGACCGCCCAGACCGACCCGGAAGTTGCCCACCATCCACGGCGCCTTGGCGCACAGCCGCGGCAGCAGCGCCCGACCGACCAGGTGGCGGTGCAGTTCCCCGCCGCTGCGCTTCAGTTCGGACAGGTTGCCATGTGCAGCGGCTGCCGTCAGCAGCTGCTCATCGGTCCAGTACAGCATGTCGCATCGATCGCGCGGACCACCCGCGGCCCAGAAGATCAGGCGCGCGTGCGGGTCACTGCGCACCCTGCGGTACAGCGCCGGGCACGAGCGCCACAGGCGGCTCATCGAGCGCACTTCGGGATGCGTACGCAGGTGGTCGCGCAGTTCGTCGATCAGGTCGGCATGCGTGATGGCGACCTGATCGGGACTCAGCACAAGGCCCTCGACCTCGAATTTCAGACGCCGGTAGGCTGCGTGCGTCAGCGGATTGCTCAGCAGGCTGCTGTCGCTCTTGAACCCGAACTCGTCGACATGCTGGACGACGATCGACTTGGACAGCCGGCAGCCCGTGCGCAGGGACTCGCCCGTCACCCGGCCGTTGCGGACGTCGTCGGTGAGTGCGTCGAGCGTGGCTGCGGCACGCTCGGGCTGCTGGGCTTCTGTGACCGCGGCCACCGCGACGATTGCGGTCGCGACCTGCCTCTTGATGTTGCTCGTCATTGCTGATCTCCGGTTGATCCACTCGGATCGCCGGCACCCGGCGGGCACCGTCACGATTGGCTGGATCACCAGTTCAACAAGTTCGGGTTCTCAGCAAAGCCGGTTTTGCGGCGGAGTGCGGACCGCGGACGGCAGTACCTTTGCCCGTGCTGGAGTAGGGTTCACAATCACCAGGGTGCATGTCCTTTGCTTGACCGCACGACCTGACGGAATCGCAGCACGCTGACCAGCGCATCTCTCACTGTGCTTCAGCGAGGGCCGGCGTGAGTTGTGGGTCAACGAGTCGAGATCGGTGCCACGCGCGCGTGGAATCATTTGCTGCGATCAAAAAGGGCGGCATGCAACGCCTGTGTTGGGAAGCGTGCCAGCGGCGCGTTTCGCCGCGATGCAGGAAGGTCTTCGCGCCGATCGACCGCCTTTCTATGCGGAATCGGTCGGGAACCATTCCCGGATGTCCGCGACAGGCTGGTGCACGCCGAGCGCAAGCGCATCGCCTGCCAACATCGTCAAGTTGTTGAGCATGAAAATGTTCGCCGGTGGACCTTCACTACCGTCAACGCTCAGGCGGCAACCTTCTGCGTCGTCGCCTATGTTGTAGTGATATCTGCAGGCCAGCGGGCGCACTTCATACACCACGCAATCTCCCTGCGACGACAGGAACGGGCAGCGGACACCGTGGTACTGGGCGACGCTCCTGCGCTTGGAAGCATCAAGGGCTGTCTTGACGCCACCCCACTCTTCCACCTCCGCAGGCCGTAGCGCATCTGCTGGCGCCTTCACCATCGGTCGTCCTGTCCTCTTGGCGATCGCCTCTGCCTCGACCTGAGTGACTTGTACGGCGATGTGGCAGCAGTGGTTACAACCTCGTCGGCACGCGGCCGCGCCAGCGGCGAGGACGGCTTGCACGACCAAGTCTGCCGCCCGTTGTACCCAAAGCAGCCGCTGTGGTGCGGTCTTCGCCTTGAACGCGGCGTCGCGCATCCGATCGTGCGCCCTGCGATTCAGCAGCGTCATCACTCGCGCGCTGCGAGTAGCAGCGCGTGCTTCTTCGCTATCTACTGGCCATGCGGCTTCGTTGATCGAACTGGGGTCCATCGGTACACGTTCATCAATAGGTGCTGGCGACGCTACCACCAGGCGAGTTTGTTGCAGCGAAGGTCGACTTCATGCCCTGGCAATGCGCGTCGAGTGGCAGGTGCCGCCTGCACTGCAGAACGTGACCTTGGGCCGGCCGGTCGCCAAGCCGCTGACCCGGGTCGTCGACGTGATCGAGGAGGGGCAGGCGATGCAGCACTGCGCCAGCGCCATCTGGCTGTCAGCGCATCGCAGGTCGCGCTGATGGTGTCGATTCGACTGGCCTGCAGCGGCCGTCGCCAGGCGACCGCCTTGCTAGTCCACTGAATCAGTTAGTTTGACGGTACCGCCACCCAGGTGGCAGCGCATCCAATCTCAACGTTTCAGTGGACTAGTGCATCGTGGCGACGGCGGGTGGCTGCGGGACGTCGCTGGCCCTGAGAACGCCAAGACCAGCGCCCAGGCCAGGGATCTGGCGCTCAAGGCCGTGCGGGTGCTGTCGAAGGCGTCGGCCGCGAAGGACAGTGTCAATGTCCGACGGTGGAACGCGCCCGCAGGTTGATACTTGGTCTTGCCGTTGCCGGCGTGCCCGGCGCTCACCCAGATTGACCTCATGGACACCATTCCAGCAAGAGAGGACCTCGCCAGCTTCCTGGCAAGCCAGGACGCGCCGACATTGGCCAGGGTCTTGCTGGAGTTGGCTGAGGACGAGGCGCTGGTCTATCAGCGCATCGAACGGTTGAGGCTGCAAGCGGATCCCACACGCCTGAAGGGTGCGTTCATGCAGCGGCTGCAGCACTGGCGGGACGACGTACGGTTTGTGCGGTTCCCGGATGCACCTGCTTTCGGTCACGACCTGGATGTGTGGATCAGCCAGGTCGAGCGCGAAGTCCTGCCGAGGTTCCCAGCGGTCGCGATGGAGCTGTTTGCGGCGTATCTTTGCATGGACGACGTGGTGTTCGAGCAGGTCGACGACGACGGTGGCTATGTCGGCGGCTCGTTCGAACAGGCTTGCCAGTTGTGGATGATGGCCGCGCACGCCCTGGGTCTGTCAAAGGCCGCGATTCGCTTGCTTGCGGTGGAGCTCATCGGCAAGGACGCCTATGGCGCCCGCCGTCCTCTTGCAGAGGCCCTCGAACGGCTGGACGCCGAGCAGGGCTGAGCGCAGTGGCTGGTCTGGATCTTCAGGCGTCCCCCTTGCCTTGGGCATAGTGACGTGCGGTGAGCGCGGCCAGCGCCGGGCGCCGGGTCGGCGCATCTGTCCGGACAGTGGCTGCCGACCAGATCGGACGGCTAAGGGCACAGCCCGGAGCACATCTGGCCTACGTGGCTGACGCGACACAATCTTGGGCGATCACCAAGAGGACGCCACGCCCTGGCCTGGGCAGCCTGCAAGCAGGCCAGGCACTGACCGTCACGGTCGGGCTGGGCGGTGTATGCCCGTTCGCTACACGGCCCAGCCGATCTCCCGCATCACCAGCCCGAGCGCATGGACAGCGAACTCCGCGTCCTCGTCGATGGGCTCCCTAACGCCCCTAGTGTGCTGCTCGTTGGACTTCCCCCGGGAGTGCATGCGGGCGACGATGTGGGCTGCGCAGGCGCAGACCTCCTGACCGCGGTTTTCAAGGCGCCCCGCTAACTGGCCGAGCTCCTTGCCGATCAGGTGATCGGCCTTCTCCACGGTAGCCAAGTAGTGCCCCAGGACCGTGCACATGGCGTTGCGGCACTGGTCGACGACGGAGACGGGCGTCTCTCGGAAGGCCGAGTTGACGGCACGCTCCAGCGCCTGCTGGACAGGCTTCAGTGAGCCCGCGGGCACCACCGCGGCGTTCAGGTCCGGGATGACGCCGAACGCGGTCTTGGCCTTCAGCGTCACCAGCAGATCGCCCGTCACCAGCGTCTCGACCTGCAGGACCGTGAAGACGCTGGTCGCTGCGCCGGTACCCAGGACCAGTGGCAGGCCCCGGCCCTGGTTGGGTGCGGCGAGCAGCGCCGTGCAGGCCATGTAGCGGTACATCTCGAGCGCCACGTGCGTCACCCGATTCCCAAAGGACCCCAGGTTGCCCGGTGATGCGTCGCGCGGGACCTGCACGGAGCTCCACTGCTCAATGCCGTAGGGCTGATAAAGACGACCTCGCCGGATCCGAGTGACTGGGTCGAAGGAGTCTTCCCGGAAGATCCATTGACCAACAGCCTGGTGGAGGCCACCCGTGGGAACCTGCTTCCAGTCTTCTGCCTTCTGAATCAACTTGCACAGGCTGACCGCCGGCCTGGGCAGCACCAGGACCTCGGGGTGGTTCATGCCTTCGAAGACCGAGCCGGTCTGTTTCTCGATGCCAAGATGCATATGGTTCTCCCAGGCTGTCTTGAGGCTCAGCGCAGTGAAAGTTGCCTAGTGCTGAAAATGGGCGCCTGCTAAAATATACAGTACTTGTTGTACTCGACTTCTGCCTTGAAGTCAGCGAAGGACCACCATGGCCAAGAAGGACAGCGGAACAGTCGAGGGCGATGCCTATGAACAGCCAGCCAGGCGCCGTCCTGACTGATAGCACCGAAGACACCCGCAAGCCGGAGGTCGACGAGGTCCTGCGTCGCATCGGCCGAAACCTGCTCGTCTTCCAGCAGATCGAGCACCTGCTCAAGCATCTGCTGAGCAGTGCCCGGTACCAGGGGACGCTGGATTCGGCCCAGACGGGCGAAGGTGATCGTCGGGCGAAGTTCGGCAAGCAGACGCTCGGGACTCTCGCCGGCCAATTCGTGGGCGACGTTCTGGTCGATCCGGACCACGGTTCTGCGACGGTTGACGCAGCCGAGGCATCGTTCACGCTGAGTTTCACCATCCAGGCGGACCGCTCCTTCGTCGGGCAGCACGTGGCCGAGATGAAGGCCGTGGTTGTTGACATCAGGCCACCAGCCGCTCCCAGCGCTCGGCCGACGTGGCGCTCGCATCGCCGCCGCATAGTCCACGCGACCCTCGAATCGGGCCCACTGCCTCGGGCTTGGTCAGCTGTAGACGCAGTAGTCCAGCCTGACGAGGAAGTCCCGGACCACCTGGGCGCCTTCCTCGGTATGGAGGCAGTCGAGGGGGCGCTTCCTGTCCAGGCCAATCGCTGGCCGGGACATCCAGACCTCGGCGGCCTCACGGCTACCGAAGACTTCGGCGGCCTGAGTGAAGATCTGCTCCACCATCGTGGGGTCCGGCGACATGGCGCGCCAAGCATAGCCGTCGTGCGAGGCACCTGCCAAGCCGACGTGACCTATCGATGGCTGCTCACTGCTTGCGGGTCGGTGCTCGATGCGGCAGAGCCACAAAGCGCCGGCCAGGATTCCCTGACGGACTGGGACGGCAGCGGGCGTGCCGGTGCGGCGCCGGCTAGCCGTTCTAACAACGGAGGCCTTCACCATGCCCGGCACGCTCACAGACCGGCTTCTGCCGAGTGGCTCAGCTTGCTCGCTTGCGCGCCAACTCTGGATCTGGCACAAGGCGACATGCCTGTGGACCATCAAGCGCTTCGTGTAAATCCGTACATCTCGAGGACGGAGACTCGCAAACTCATGGCTCAGTCCGTCATGGCAGTGAACCAGCGAATCATGGCAGGGGACATGCTCAAGGTTGCAGACGCCGCGAACGCGGTCGGTGCGACGGCGAGGGATATTCGGCAATGGGTTACCGAGGGCCGGTGCGTTGGGGTGTCGACCGCATCCAAGGCTATGCGGTTGCCGCGGTGGCAGTTCGACCTGGACGTGTGGCCCTGGATTCAGGCCATTGCCGATGCATTGGGGACGACGGACGGGTGGTCCCTGCTCAGCTTTTTGGAGTCACCCCGTGGCGCGCTCAACGGTCGAACGCCTCGACAAGCGCTGGAGCAAGGTGATCCGACCCAGGTGATCCAATTGGCGTGTTGGTGTGACTAGCTCGAAGCGAGCCACGGTTCCAGATGACCTTCGCCGGCCCGGACCTCTGTCTCCGTTTTGCAGCGGGTGCCGTCGGTTGTCGGCGAGCGGTGAACTCGCGGTCCCGTGTCTATTGCGGTCGTTGAGTCTCCTGACCCGCAGCGGTGCCAGCGGCCGGTATCCAAGGCGATGCTGACATAGCCGCAGCTCGCACAGAACCTCAAAGTTGAGCGGAATGCGCCGGGCGAACGCGCTTTCTTGTGGATACTGCGCTCACAATATTTCAAACAGGAGAGGCCATGGCTCGCATCTGTCGCCTGGAGATTCAGAATTTCCGCTCTATCAAGTCGCTCGACTGGTTGAACCGCCCCGGATTTTGAGGAGGCTCCTTCGATTGAGAATGGAGCCAAGATGAGGAAGTCCCCGAAGTTTTCCCCCGAGGTGATCGAGCGTGCGGTGCGCATGGTCTTCGATGCCAAGGAC
>Ga0116179_1000666_pt1 | contig 26361 bp, 29 predicted proteins | sample AD_UKC071_MetaG_FD_89751 | JGI IMG/M metagenome (GOLD analysis project Ga0116179, IMG submission 89751) | Active sludge microbial communities of municipal wastewater-treating anaerobic digesters from USA - AD_UKC071_MetaG | ecosystem: Engineered > Bioreactor > Anaerobic > Digestate | place: USA...
CACCGACTTCGCCGCCGAGACCGCCAACCTCAGCCGCGCGCAGATCCTGCAGCAGGCCGGCAACGCGATGGTGGCGCAGGCCAACCAGCTGCCGCAGCAGGTGATGCAGCTCCTGCGCTGACGCGCTGGCTTCGGCTCCGCCCAGTCAACGACCAAGGCCCCGCCGGCATCTGCCGGCGGGGCCTTCGCTTCTGGGGCCGCCGCAGACGCGATCAGCCGGGGCTTTGCTCGTCATTTCAGGGGTTCGACCGGCGCGTCCTTTTCCACAATGGACCCCAGAGCCCCAAGCCGCCCACAGCGGCCAGGGCAGCCCACAACACCGGCCCTGAACGCCGGCACGTCGCCCCGAGTCCTCAGGAGTGGCCTCCATGCCCCAGACGATCAACACGAACCTGGCCTCGCTGAATGCGCAGCGAAGCCTGAACACGTCGCAGGGTTCCCTGGCGACCTCGATGCAGCGGCTGTCGTCGGGCATGCGGGTGAACTCCGCCAAGGACGACGCCGCCGGCCTGGCGATTGCCGAGCGCATGAACGCGCAGGTGCGCGGCATGAACGCGGCGGTGCGCAACGCCAACGACGGCATCTCGATGGCGCAGACCAGCGAAGGCTCGCTGGGCAAGGTGGCCGACGCCCTGCAGCGCATGCGTGAGCTGGCGGTGCAGTCGTCCAACGCGACCAACTCGGCCAGCGACAAGATCTCGCTGGACAAGGAGTTCGGCGAACTGGCCAAGGAAGTGCAGCGCGTGCTGGGCGGCACCACCTTCAACGGCAAGCATGTGCTGGGCACCGAGGCCGGGGCGATGCAGTTCCAGGTGGGCGCCAACACCACCGCCGACGACACCATCAACATCACCACCAAGGACCTGACCGCCGACGCGACGATCACGGTGGTGGCGGGCACCGACAACACCGGCGCCGGCCGGGCGGTGATCGACGACACCGCCGACACCGCCGCGATCCACGGCGTGATCGACAACATCGACACCGCGCTGGACACCGTCAACGCCGAGCGCGCCACGCTGGGTGCGTCGCAGTCGCGCTTCGAGTCGGTGATCTCGAACCTGCAGGTGTCGGTGGAAAACCAGACCGCCGCCCGCTCGCGCATCATGGACGCCGACTTCGCGGCGGAAACCGCCAACATGAGCCGCGCCCAGATCCTGCAGCAGGCCGGCAACGCGATGGTGGCGCAGGCCAACCAATTGCCGCAGCAGGTCATGCGACTGCTCCAGGGTTGAGCGCGGGCGACGCCCCTGTCCGACCGCGGCCCGGCTCTGTCCGGGCCGTTGCGTTTTCGGCGCCGCCTCAAGCCCGGCGCCACCCGGCCGAAACACCGCTTGTGTAGAAGGAGTCCACCATGGCCACATCCGTTTCCGGCGTCGGCAGCATCACCTCCACGGGCATCGGCAGCGGGCTGGACGTCACCAGCATCCTCGAGAAGCTGATGGCCGTCGAGCAGAAGCCGCTGGACCTGCTGAAGACCGCCGCCACCGGGCTGAACACCAAGCTGTCGAACGTGGGCAAGCTGCAGGGCTTCTTCTCGGCGCTGCGCGACAAGGCCAACGCCCTGACCGCGCCCACGCTGTGGAGCGCCACCACCGCCACCTCGGCCGACACCGCATCGGTGAAGGTGGCCACCGGCACCAACGCGGTGGCCGGCAGCTACGCGGTGCAGGTCGACCGCCTGGCCACCGGCCAGACGGTGACCGCCGCAGCCCTGCCCGCCTCGACCAGCACGCTGGGCGAAGGCACGCTGACCATCGAGCTGGGCACCTGGGGCGCGGGTGATCCGCCAGCGGACTTCACCGCCAAGACGGGCGCCAGCCCGGTCAGCGTGACCATCGGCGCGGGCGACACCAGCCTGGCGGCCATCCGCGACAAGATCAATGCCGCCGGCGCCGGCGTCACCGCCAGCCTGGTGACCGACGCCTCGGGCACGCGCCTGAGCCTGCGCTCACGCGAGACCGGGGCCGAGAACGCCTTCCGCATCAGCGTCGACGCCACCGGCGCGTCCAGCGGCCTGGGCGCGCTGGCCTACGACGCCACCGACACCGGCAGCCCGATGCAGCGCAGCACCAGCGCGGCCAATGCCGAGCTGCAGGTCAACGGCATCGCGCTCAGCTCGGCCAGCAACACGCTCACCAATGTGGTCGACGGCCTGACCCTGACCCTGGCCAAGACCACCACCAGCGCGGTGGACGTGAACGTGGCCAGCGACACCACCTCGGTGAAGACCGAGGTGACCGACTTCGTCACCGCCTTCAACAACCTGGCGAGCTTCATCCGCACGCAGACCGCCTACAACGCCGACAGCAAGACTGCCGGCGCACTGCAGGGCGACCAGGGCACGCTGGCGCTGCAGAGCCAGCTGCGCGGGGTGCTCAACGAGGGCAGCACGGCCTCGTCGGCCTGGTCGCGGCTGTCGGACATCGGCCTGGCGCTCAAGAGCGACGGCACGCTGGAGACCAATGCCACCAAGCTGGACAACGCCCTGGGCAACCTGGGCGAGCTGAAGAAGCTGATGGCCGGCGACGGCAGCACCACCGCGGCCATGGGCTTCGTGCGCCGCTTCAAGAACCTGGCCGACGCAGCCCTGGGCAGCGAGGGCGTGTTCCAGAGCCGCACCACCAGCATCCAGGCCAGCCTGACGCGCAACGGCAAGTCGCAGGACAGCATGGAGCAGAAGCTGGAGAAGACCCGCGCCCGGCTGCAGGCGCAGTACGCCGCGCTGGACACGCAGATGGCCACGCTGACCAACCTGAGCACCTACATGACGCAGCAGATCACGCAGATGAACAAGAGCTCCGCCTGAGCGGCGGCGCCCCGCTCCCGCGGCCTCGACGGGCCGGTCGGCATCGCGCCGGCCGGCCCGTCGCGCCTTGCGCGGGTGCATGCGGCCACGGCACGCATGGCGGCAAACCCTCAGCCTGCCGCCGCTCAAGTCCCGCGGCGCCGATCCGATAAATCCACCAACACCCCACGCCTGCCCCGCCACCGAAGCCGACACACCCGCCATGTTCAGCGCCACGCACAGCAATTCCAACCCGCAGGCCCGCCAGTTCGCCGGCGCCTACCACCAGGTCGGCGTCCAGACGATGGTGTCCAGCGCGTCGGCCCACGGCCTGGTCGCCCTGCTGTTCGACGGTTTCGTCGCAGCGGTGCACCGCGCCAAGGGGGCGATGCACAACGGCGACGTCGCCGCCAAGGGCCATGCCATCGGCCACGCGGTGCGCATCGTCGACGAGGGCCTGAAGGCAGCGCTGGACCTGAAGGCCGGCGGCAAGCTGGCGGCCGACCTGTCCGACCTGTACGCCTACATGTGCCTGCGCCTGATCCAGGCCAACCTCAACAGCAACGAGGCCGCGCTGGACGAGTGCCTGGCCCTGATCGCCCCGCTGCGCGAGGCCTGGGCGGCCATCGGTGACCGCGTCGAGCGCCCGGCCAGCAATTGAGAACCGGCCTGCCCGGCCCCGATCCATGCGTGCCTTTCCTGCGAGCCCCCCCATGAACAGCAGCCTGCTCAGTTACTACGAAGCCATCGAGAAGGCGAGTGCCGACATGCTCGATGCCGCCCGTGCCGGCAACTGGGACCACGTCATCAAGCTGGAAGGCGCCTGCGTGCTGCTGATCAGCCAGCTGAAGAACGCCGCCCGCGGCGCCTCGCTCAGCAGCGACGAGCACCAGCTGAAGTCGCGCATCATGCAGCGCGTGCTGGTCAACGACGCCGAGATCCGCCACCTGGCCGAGCCCTGGCTGGAAGACCTGGACCAGATGCTCACCGGGCGCAACAAGACGCTGCACTGAGCCAGGGCCGGTCAAGCGTCATGGCCTTTCTCGACACGCAGCCCGCGCCGCTGGGCGACGACGGCAACGACCCGTTCGCGGAGTTCCGCAGCAGCCACCCGCGCGAGGTGCTGGCGCTGATGCGCGAGCTGCGCGACTCCGGCGCCCCGGTGGCGCTGTCGGCGCCCGGCGGCACCGGCATTGCCGCCACGGTGTGGACGGTGGACCCCGACCGCGGCCGCCTGGCCTTCGACGTCGAGCCCGCCGAGCCCAAGCTGGACGCCCTGGTCGAGGCCAACGAGCTGACCGCGGTGGCCTACCTCGATTCGGTCAAGCTGCAGTTCGACCTGCACGACCTGGTGCTGGTGCGCAGCCCGCGCGCCACCGCGCTGCAGGGCCGGATGCCGGCGCGGGTGTACCGCTTCCAGCGCCGCTCGTCCTACCGCGTGCGCACCCTGGAGCGCGGCGCCCCCGTGGCGCGCCTGCGCCACCCGTCGGTGCCCGACATGCAGCTGGCACTGCGCATCCTGGACGTGAGCATCCGCGGCTGCGCCCTGCTGCTGCCCGAGCGTGTGCCGCCGCTGCCCGCCGGCCTGGAGATGCGCGGCGTGGTGCTGGAGCTGGACACCGACACCCTGCTGGACGTGACCCTGCGCGTGCAGCACGCCACCAGCGTGCAGACCAAGGACGGCACCAGCCTGCGCCTGGGCTGCGAGCTGCTGCGCCTGGACGGCAACACCCAGCGCACGCTGCAGCGCTACATCGACCAGACGCAGAAGCGCCGCCGCCTCCTAAGCCTCGACTGAAGCGCGCCCATGCCCGCCCCGCGCCTGCACCGCCCCGGCGCCGGCTTCACCCTGCTGGAGCTGGCGATCGCGCTGGCCATCGCCATGGTGCTGGCCGCCGTGGGCGTGCCTTCGTACAACAGCCTGGTCGCGCGCCAGCGGCTGCAGGCCGTGGCCGAGAACCTGCGCGCCGACATCGCCCTGGCGCGGCGCGAGGCCGGTGCCCGCGCTGCGGCGGTGCGCATCGCCTTCGTGCCCGGCGACGACTGGTGCTACCTGCTGACCAGCGGAGCCGCCGGCGACTGCCGCACCGCTGCCGCCAGCGGCACGGCCGGCGGCCCGATCCGCCTGGTGCGCGGCCGCGACACCCCGGGCGTGCGCCTGCTGCTGGCGCAGACCATGCAGCTGGAAGGCCGCAACGCCGGCCAGCCGGGCGGTGAATCCTTCGCCCGCTTCGGCCTGCCCGACGGGCGCCAGCTGCAGGTGCGCCTGGGCCCGCTGGGCCATGCCTCGGTTTGCGCGCCCGCCGTGGCGGTGGCCGGCGTGGCACCCTGCCCGGATGCCGCCAACCCGCCCTGAGGCGGCACGCGGCGGCGCCCGCCAGGGGCTCCAGATCGGCGCCGGCCGGTCGATACACAGGCAGCCAGCCACCGGCCTCGATGCCTCCATGCCCGCCTGCGAATCCCTCCCCCACCGCCCCGCCCGCCCTGCCCCACGCCTGCGCAGGCACGGCCTGTCCCTGGCGCTGGCCCTGGCCGCCAGCGCCGCCGGGGCGCAGGAGCTGTCCTGGTCGGCCTACGGCACCCTGGGCTATGCCCGCTCGGACCGCCACTTCACCTACCAGCGCCACATCACCGACGAGGGCGGCTTCGCCCGCGACACGCGGCTGGGCCTGCAGGCCGACCTGCGCTTCAGCCCGCAGTGGTGGGCCACCGCCCAGGTCAAGCTGGAGCCCGCGCGCGCCAACGACAACGCCTGGGCACTGAGCACCGCCTGGGCCTTCGTCGGCTGGCGGCCCGACGACGACTGGCTGCTGCGCCTGGGCCGGCTGCGGCTGCCGATGTACCTGCACTCGGAATCGATGGACGTGGGCGCCACCCACGACATGGTGCGCCTGCCGGGCGAGATGTACTCGATCGTGCCCACGCCCGACTTCGACGGCGTCTCCGTCAGCCGCAACTGGGCCCTGGGCGCCCAGGGCGAGCGCGAGCTCACCGCCGACGTGTACGGCGGCAGCGCCAGCTCGGTGGCGCGTTTCTGGCGCCGCGACGGCCTGCCCCCGCTGCTGCCGGCCGGCGCCAGCTTCGAGCCGGTGACGCTGGACCTGCACGGCCTGGCCCTGACGCTGCGCCAGCGCGGCCTGCTGGTGCGCAGCAGCCTGAGCCGTGCCAGCAGCCGCCGCACCGACGGCCAGGTGGCCGTGCGCTTCCCCTTCGTGCCGCTGGGCAACGGCCTGGGCTACTACCAGGTCGACGAGAACCTGCCCGGCCCGGGCATCCCGCGGGTGGACCGGGTGCGCAACACCATCTTCTCGCTCGGCGCCGAGGCCGGCCTGGGCCAGGGCTGGCGCGTCAGCGGCGAGTTCGTGCGCAACCTGCAGCACGACACCGCCTTCGGTGCCGACACCAGCGCCGCCTACGTGGCGCTGTTCCGCCAGGTCGGCGCGTTCACCCCGTATGTCAGCCTGGCCGGCCAGCGCACGCGCCAGGCGGCGTTCGACTGGTACGACCGCCTGACCGCCCACCCGCTGCCGGCGGTGGTGCCCGGCGCAGCGCAGATCAACGCCGCCCAGCGCGTGGCCGCCGAGTCGTACTGGGTGACCGACCAGCAGTCGCTGGCGCTGGGCTCGTCCTATGCGCTGACGCCCCAGGTCAAGCTCAAGGCCGAGTGGCTGCACACCCGCATCGGGCGCATCTCGCGCATGGTCGACGCCCCCGCGGGCGAGCCCACGCCACGGCGCACCGGGGTGAACGTGCTGTCGTTCAACCTGAACTTCGCCTACTGAGGGATCGGCCGCCATGAGGACCGAACCTTCCTTCCCGAAACGCCTGCTGCGCGTGCTGCTGCCGGCCTGGCTGGCCGCCGTCGTCTGCATGCTGCTGCTGTCGGCCTTCCGCGCCGAGGCCGCCGAGCCCGTGCCGGTGCTCATCGGCAGCCCGGGCATGGGCCGCATCGACAGCGCCACCGCCGCCCGCCTGTACACCGGCCGCATCATCGAGGTCGCCGGCCAGGCGGTCACCGTGGTCAACGCCCCGGTGGGCACGCCGCTGCGGACACGCTTCCTGGCCCTGGTGCTGCAGCAGGACGACGAGCAGTACCGCGCCTACTGGACGGTGCGCCGCCACGTGGGCAAGGGCGCACCGCCGCGCGAGCTGGCCAGCAGCGCCGAGGTCATCGCCTACGTGATGGCCAACCCCGGCGCGGTGGGCTACATCGACGCGAGCGAGCTGCGCAATGGCATGAACGTGGTGCTGCGGCCCTGAGTGGCGTGAAGCGGCCTGGAGCGGCGTCAGGTGGCGCTGGCTTCGGCTCCGCTCAGCCGGCGGACGCGCCGCGGCGCGCGCCCTGGGTGTCAGTCCGAAGTGGCAAGCCGGCGCGGCTGGGGCACAGTGCCGGATGATCTGCAGCGCCTGCTGCGGCCACCCGGAGACCGCCCCTGCCATGACCGCCCCTGCCCTCACCGTGTCGCATGCCCGAGGCGCCACCCAGCCGCCGCTCGTCAACCGCACCATCGGCCAGGCCCTGGCCCACACCGTCGCGCAGCACGCCGGGCGCGAGGCCCTGGTGGTGCCCCACCAGGGCGTGCGCTGGACCTGGGCAGACCTGTCCGACCGCGCCCACGCCGTGGCCGCCGGCCTGCTGGCCATGGGCCTGCAACCGGGCGACCGCGTCGGCATCTGGGCGCCCAACTGCGCCGAATGGGCGCTGACGCAGTTCGCCACCGCGCTGGCCGGCATCGTGCTGGTCAACGTCAACCCGGCCTACCGCCGCAGCGAACTGGAATACGCCCTGAACAAGGTGGGCTGCACCGCCCTGGTGCTGGCGCCCGCGCTGAAGACCAGCGACTACCTCGCCATCGTCAACGACCTGGCGCCCGAGCTGGCCACCAGCACCCCGGGACAACTGCAGGCTGCCGCCCTGCCCGCGCTGCGCTGGGTGGTCCGCCTGGGCGATGCGCCGACACCCGGCATGCTGAACTTCGGCGCCATCGCCGGCCTGGCCACGGACGCCAGCCGGGCGCAGCTGGCCGCGCTGGCAGCGACGCTGAAGGACACCGATGCCATCAACATCCAGTTCACCAGCGGCACCACCGGCCACCCCAAGGGCGCGACGCTCACGCACCGCAACATCCTGAACAACGGCTTCTTCGTCGGCGAGGCGATCCGCCTGACGGCGGCCGACCGGCTGTGCATTCCCGTGCCGCTGTACCACTGCTTCGGCATGGTGATGGGCAACCTGGGCTGCCTGACGCATGGCGCCACCATGGTCTATCCGGCCGAGGCGTTCGACCCGCTGAGCGTGCTGCAGGCGGTGCAGGCCGAGCGCTGCACCGCGCTGTACGGCGTGCCCACCATGTTCATCGCCGAACTCGACCACCCGCGCTTCGCCGAGTTCGACCTGGGCAGCCTGCGCACCGGCATCATGGCCGGCTCGCCCTGCCCCATCGAGGTGATGAAGCGGGTGCAGGCGCAGATGCACATGACCGAGGTGACCATCGCCTACGGCATGACCGAGACCTCGCCGGTCAGCACCCAGAGCGCCACCGACGACCCGCTGGACAGGCGCGTCTCGACCGTCGGCCGGGTGCAGCCGCACCTGGAGGTGAAGATCGCCGACGAGCAGGGCCGGCCCGTGGCGCCGGGTGTCACAGGCGAGCTGTGCACCCGGGGCTATTCGGTGATGCAAGGCTACTGGGGCGACCCGGCCAAGACCGCCGAGGCGGTGGACGCCGAGGGCTGGATGCACACCGGCGACCTGGCGACGATGGACGCCGAGGGCTACGTCAACATCGTCGGCCGGCTGAAGGACATGGTCATCCGCGGCGGCGAGAACGTCTACCCGCGCGAGATCGAGGAGTTCCTCTACCGCCACCCCGCGGTGCAGGACGTGCAGGTGGTGGGCGTGCCCGACGTGAAGTACGGCGAGGAGCTGTGCGCCTGGATCAAGCTGCGCGACGGCATGACCGCCACGCCGGAGGAGATCCGCGCCTTCTGCCAGGGCCAGATCGCCCACTACAAGATCCCGCGCCACATCCGCTTCGTCGACGCCTTCCCGATGACCATCACCGGCAAGATCCAGAAGTTCGTGATGCGGCAGGAGTCAATGGCCGCCCTGGGGATCTCGGAGATCCGGACTGCGTGAGAAAGTCGTCGCTTCTACCCCTCAGCGGCACCCGAGGACTCCCCATGGCGACACTGACCACCGATCTCTACCGCGCGTTGCGCAAGTCGGGCCTGACCGGCAACAGCAATGCGGCGAAGTCCACCAACTTCACCGCCGACGAGGGTGCCGGCAGCGCCGGCAAGGTACGCCCCGACTACGTGGGCTACACCCGAAACGGCTTCGTTCGAGCACCCGACCTGACCTGGTTCACCGATGCCAACGGCCATGACTGGGTGCGCGGCGTGCAGGACAAGGATGCCCAGGGCCGCTTCATGGTCAAGAAGAAGGAGGGCGTCTCGGTCAGCAGCAACAAGGGCGGCTTCGGCTACACAGGCTGGTGCTACTTCCTGCTGCCCGAGGGGACCGACGTGCCTGCCCCATTGGACGTGCTGCACACGCCCACACAGAACGACGACGGGCACCACTCGATCCGCTGCCTGAACCTGCTGCGCCGCGATGCCTACGAGGGCCACCTCGACACGCTTGCGCGGGCCGCGGTGGCCCGCGCAGTCGAGCAGGGCAAGACGGTGCTGCACTTTTCCGCCTGAAGGGAGCGTTGGCCATGCGATCGATCAGCGAACGCGATCTGGCGGTGGTGATCCCACTGCTGGCCGCCAAGATCCGCGACTTCACACTGCAGTTGCGCGAGAGCGAGGACCAGGACCTCGACGATGCCGCGCTCGACCAGCGCATGGACTTGCAGGAGATGCTGCAGCAGTACCAGGAGGTGCTTCAGGCGCTTCGCGAGGAATACGAACAGGGCCTGGCCGATGGCATCCGGCTGCCGGCCTACGATGCGCTGGTAGAGCCGTTCCAGCTCGGGTGACCTGGCGCTGGCACGCCGACCGAGGGGCAGGCCGGCTTCACACCTGCATGTTCATGATGTCCGTGTAGGCCTGCACCAGCCGGTTGCGCACGTTGATCGCGGCGGTGAAGCCGATCTGCGACTTGTTCATCGCGATCATGGTCTGCTCCAGGCTCACCGTGGGGTTGTCCAGCTGCAGTTCGCGCTGCAGGGCGCTGGATTCGAGCTGGGCGTCACTGACCGCACGCAAGGCCTGGGCCATCGCAGTGGTGAAGCTGGCCGACTCCGCAGCGGTGGGCTCGGCCGCCTTGGCCACGCCCTTGGCCAGCCCGTTCGCCAGGGGCGTGCCATCGGGCCGCAGGCCGGCGCGGGCCACGGCCTGGTGGAAGTCGAAGGGCTTGAGCTCGAGTTTCATGGCGGCGGGTGGCGCCGGCCGTGCACGGGTGCAGCGGCTTCTTCCACGCCCTGCACTGTAGGCGCCGACCTCGGCAGCGATGGCGCGAACTGAAGTCCGAATTGCGGGCTGTTTCCCCCATGGCTTGCGGCACCGGCGCCGAACAATCAGCGCCGAACGGGCCCCTTTGCAACAGGGCTCCACTGCTGCCCCTTCCTGCCCTCCATGGACGCTGCCGTCACTGCTCTGACCCCCGCCAACCAGGCGGCCCTGCTGGCCGAGGCCACGCCCGACGGCCCGGCCGACACGCCGCGCGGGCCGCTGGGCCGCCTGCAGGCCCTCCCGGCCCGCAAGAAGACGATGCTGGCCGTGGGCACGGCCGGCGTGTTGGCGGTGCTGGTGGCCCTGGCGCTGTGGAGCCGCCATGTGCCGATGTCGCCGCTGTTTGCCCAGCCACTGCAGGCCAATGAACTGGGCCTGGTGGTCGAGCAGCTGAAGAAGCAGGGCGAGCCGCACGAGCTGGCCGGCAACGGCAGCCTGGTGCTGGTGCCTGCGGAGCGGGTGAACGCGCTGCGCATGCAGCTGGCGATGGTGGGCCTGCCCAAGACCCCGCCCAGCGGCTACGAATACCTGGACAAGTCGGCCTTCGGCAAGAGCCAGCTGCAGGAGCGCACCGAGCTGCAGCGCGCCCTGGCCAGCCAGCTGGAGCAGCAGATCACCACCATCTCGGCGGTGCAGTCGGCGCGGGTGATGGTGGCGCTGACGCAGCAGAACGGCTTCTACCGCGACCAGGACAAGCCCAGCGCGTCGGTGGCGCTGACGCTGGCGCCCGGCCGCACGCTGGACCGCAGCCAGATCGCCGGTATCGTCAACATGACCGCCAGCGCGGTGCCGGGCCTCAGCGCCAAGGCGGTCAGCGTCACCGACCAGGACGGCAACTGGCTGACCCAGCCCGACAGCGAGCTGCGCAGCGACCTGACCCAGCAGCAGCGCAACCACCTGCGCGAGACCGAGGCGCGGCTGCTGCAGCGCGTCAACGAGATCCTGGAGCCGGCGCTGGGCAAGGACAACCTGCGCGCCACCGTCACCGCCGAGCTGGACTTCAACCAGGTGGAGTCGACCAGCGAGGCCTACAGCCCCAACCAGGGCGCCGACGCCAAGGCCAGCGTGCGCAGCGCGCAGACGGTGGAAGCCGCGGGCACGCCCACGGTGCAGCCCACCGGCGTGCCCGGCGCGGCGACGAACCAGGCGCCCACGCCCGCCGCCGCCCCGGCCAGCGCCGCCTCGGCCGCGCCGCTGCAGACGGCCCAGGCCAACATGGCCAACCCCGGCGCCCGGCGCGAGGTGCGCACCAACTACGAGATCGACAAGACGGTCGAGGTCAAGCGCGCGGCCACCGGCGAGATCCGCCGCGTCAACGTGGCGGTGCTGGTCAACCACCGCAGCACGCCCGACCCCAAGACCGGCAAGCCCAACAGCCAGCCGCTGCCGGCCGAGGAGATGGACAAGCTGACCGCCCTGGTGCAGGAGGCGGTGGGCTACAAGAAGGAGCGCGGCGACTCGGTGCGGGTGGTCAACATCCCGTTCCGCGCCGAGCCCAAGGCCGAGCCCGAGGCCACGCCGATCTACAAGCAGCCCTGGCTGGTCGACCTGGTGAAGGTGGGCGCCCTGCCCGCGGCCCTGGTGCTGGTGGCGCTGATGCTGCTGCTGGGCGTGGTGCGCCCGGCCCTGCGCCCCGACCCGCCGCCGCCGGCCCCGCCCGAGCCCGAGGCCAAGCTCGACGCCGTGGTCGACGACGCCCAGGCCCTGCCCGGGCCCGACGAGGCCGAGCTGCTGGCGCTGGAGAACAGCCAGAAGGTGGAGGCCCAGCTCACCGATGCCCGAGAGCTGGCCAAGCAGAACCCGGTGGCCGTGGCCAACATCCTGCGTGCCTGGATGCAGGGCGAGGACGCGGCGCCCGCTGGCGCTGTCTGACCGAAGGAAGCGCACATGGATGAAAAAGGCGTCGAGGAAGCGGCCATCCTGCTGATGTCCATCGGCGAGGAGGAAGCCGCCGAGGTCTTCAAGCAGCTGTCGCCGAAAGAGGTACAGAAGCTGGGCGAGACCATCGCGCGGCTGAAGATCGTGCCGCGCGAGCGCCTGTCGAAGGTGCTGGAGCGCTTTGCGACCAATGCGCTGGACCAGCATGCCCTGGTGTCGGACACCGACGAGTACGTCAAGAGCGTGCTGCGCAAGGCCCTGGGCGAGGACAAGGCCAACCTGCTGATCGACCGCATCCTGCAGGGCAGCGACGTCAGCGGCATCGAGGGCCTGAAGTGGATGGACCCGGGCAGCGTGGCCGAGCTGCTGCGCAACGAGCACCCGCAGATCGTCGCGGCCATCATGGTCCACCTGGAGCCGGACCTCGCCAGCGAGATCATGAAGCACTTCACCGAGCGCCAGCGCAACGAGGTGATGGTGCGCATCGCCACGCTCGACGGCATCCAGCCCGCGGCGCTGAAGGACCTGAACGACGTGCTGAGCAACGTGCTGGCCGGCAGCGAGCGCATGCGCAAGGCCACGCTGGGCGGGGTGAAGACGGCCGCCGACATCATCAACCTGATGGGCAGCGCGCTGGAGACCAGCGTGCTCGACTTCGTGCGCGAGAGCGACCCCGACCTGGCGCAGAAGCTGATGGACAACATGTTCGGCTTCGACGACCTGATCAAGGTCGACGACAAGGGCATCCAGGCGATCCTGAAGGAAGTGCAGAGCGAGTCGCTGGTGCTGGCCCTGAAGGGCGCGGCGCCGGAGATGCGGGAGAAAGTGTTCCGCAACATGTCCAGCCGCGCCGCCGAGACGCTGAAGGAAGACCTGGACGGCCGCGGCCCGGTGCGCGTGTCCGACGTGGAAGCCGAGCAGAAGGAGATCCTGAAGATCGTGCGCCGCCTGGTCGAGGAAGGCCAGATCGTGATCGCCAGCGGAGGGGCTGATGAGTTCCTCTGACCCCACCGCACGCCGCCGGCCCACGCCGCACGAGCGCCTGCACGGCCCGCAGCCCGAGCCGCCGCCGGCGGTGCTGCGCGCCGGCCTGGCCTACACCCGCTTCATCCCGCGCGAGGAACTGCAGGGCGTGGCCGCGTCGAACTGGACGCCGGGCGCCTTTGCCGAGACGCCGACCCTGCTGCAGCCGGCACAGCCCGGCGCGCCGCATGCCGCCGTGCGCCCGCGCACCCCGGCCGACACCGTGCCGCAGCCGCCGGCACCGGCATGGCCGGCGGGCGACCTGCTGGCCCCGCAAGCCGCGCAGCCTGCCGCCGCCCCGGCCGCCGAGCCCGCGCCCGCTGCGCCGGGCGGCGCCGCCGCCGAGGACATCGCCGCCGCGCTGGCGGCGCAGCGCGCCAGCCTGCAGGCCGACGCCCGCGAGCAGGCCGCTGCCGCCCGCCAGCAGGGCTACCAGGACGGCTACCGCGACGGCCTGGTGGCGCTGGACAGCTTCAAGGAGAGCTTCGCCAGCCAGACCAGCAGCCAGGTCGCCCGCGTGGTGCAGGCGCTGGACGAGGACCTGGGCCGGCTGGAGCAGCAGCTGGCCACCAGCGTGGCCCGCGTGGCCACCGAGCTGGCGCGCCAGGTGGTGCGCAGCGAGCTGGCCCTGCGCCCCGGCCTGGTGGCGCAGGTGGCGCGCGAGGCGGTCAACACCGTGCTGATGAGCGCCCGCCACATCACCGTGCTGGTGCACCCCGACGACCACACCCTGGTGGCCCAGGGCTGCGAGGAAGCCCTGGCCGCCCGCGGCGCACGCCTGCTGGCGCAGCCCGGCGTGGCGCGTGGCGGCTGCCGGGTCGAGTCCGACGCCGGCGTCATCGACGCCCAGGTCGCCACCCGCTGGGCCCAGGCCGTGCAGGCCCTGGGCAGCGGCGTGCCCTGGGACGACGGCGCCACCGAGGCCGGGCCCAGCGGGGGCGACGCATGAGGCTGGCCGACGACCCCGGCCTGCAGGCCGCCGACGCCGAAGCCGCGCGGGTGATGCAGGAGGCCTGCGACGAAGCGGCGGGCCGAGCGCCGGGCCGCTCCCAAGCCGGCCCGCATCCCCTCGGGGGATCGCCCGGCGTACTCGACGGGCGAGGGGCTCCATCTCCCCGGCAGCAGCGCTGGACGCACTACCTGAACGACCTGCAGTCCTACGCCGCGGTGAAGGTGCCGCTGCAGACCCACGGCACCCTGGTGCGCGTGGCCGGCCTGGTGCTGGAAGCCGCGGGCGTGCGCGCACCGGTGGGCTCGGTCTGCGAGGTGCATGGCGACATGGGCCCGCCGGTGCTGGCCGAGGTGGTGGGCTTCAACGGCGACCGCGCCTTCCTGATGCCCACCGGCGAGGTGCACGGCCTGTCCAGCGGCGCCCGGGTCACGCCGCGCGGCATCAGCCACACGCCGCCGCTGCTGGGCAAGGACAACGCCCTGTGGCGCCGCAGTGAGGACCGCGGCCTGCACCTGGCGGTGGGCGACGGCCTGCTGGGCCGGGTGGTCGATGCCCATGGCCAGCCCATCGACCGCCTGGGCCCGCTGCAGCATGTGCGCAACGAGCCCATGCTGCGCCGGCCGATCAACGCGATGGAGCGCGACCCGGTGCGCACCCCGCTGGACACCGGCGTGCGCGCCATCAACGCCCTGCTGACGGTGGGCCGCGGCCAGCGCCTGGGCCTGTTCGCCGGCACCGGCGTCGGCAAGAGCGTGCTGCTGGGCATGATGGCCCGCTACACCGAGGCCGACGTGATCGTCGTCGGCCTGATCGGCGAGCGCGGCCGGGAAGTGAAGGAATTCATCGAGGACATCCTCGGCGAGGACGGCCTGGCGCGCAGCGTGGTGGTGGCCGCGCCGGCCGATGCGCCGCCGCTGGTGCGCATGCAGGGCGCCACCTATGCCACGGCGGTGGCCGAGCACTTCCGCGACCAGGGCCGCCATGTGCTGCTGCTGATGGACAGCCTGACCCGCTACGCGATGGCCCAGCGCGAGATCGCCCTGGCCATCGGCGAGCCGCCGGCCACCAAGGGCTATCCGCCCAGCTGCTTTGCCAAGCTGCCGCAGCTGGTCGAGCGCTCGGGCAACGGCCTGAACGGCGTGGGCTCGATCACCGCGTTCTACACCGTGCTCAGCGAGGGCGACGACCAGCAGGACCCGATCGCCGATGCCGCGCGCGGCATCCTGGACGGCCACATCGTGCTGAGCCGCGAGCTGGCCGAATCCGGCCACTATCCGGCCATCGACGTGGAGAAGTCGATCTCGCGGGTGATGAGCAACGTCAGCCCGCGCGAGCAGGTCGAGCTGGCGCGGCGTGCCCGCGGCGTGCTGGCCCGCGTGGGCAAGGCGCGCGACCTGATCCAGCTGGGCGCCTACCAGCCCGGCCACGACGCCGAGCTGGACCAGGCCCTGCAGGTGCACGCGCCGCTGGTGGCGCTGCTGCAGCAGGACATGCACGACCGCGCCACCCTGGTGCAGAGCCGCGCCCAGCTGGCGCGCCTGATGAACTGATGACCCACCCTCCACGCGCTTCGCGCGCCCCGTCAAGGGGGCAACGCCAGCGGCCCGGCAAAGCCGGCTCCGCGGCGTTCGCTTGGTCAGACCTGAAGCACGCGACCACCTTGGCGCAAGTCGCCACCCAGAATTGACATGAGTGCCTCGTCCATCGCGCTGTTGCAGACCCTGCTCGAACGCGCCGAGCAGGAGCGTGACGCTGCGGCTGCCGGGCTGCGCCAGGCCGAGGCGCTGGTGGCCCAGGCCGAGCAGCAGGCGCAGGCGCTGACCACCTACCGCGGCGAATACGACCAGCGCTGGACCACCCGCTTCCAGCAGGCCGGCACGCCCGAGCTGCTGCACTGCCACCGCGGCTTCGGCCAGCGGCTGGACCAGGCCATCCACCACCAGCAGGCCAACACCCGCCACCTGGCCCAGCGGCTGCAGCAGGCGCGCGGCCTGCTGCTGGCACGCGAGCAGCGGGTGGCGGCGGTGCGCAAGCTGATCAGCCGCCGCCAGGCCGAATTGCAGGCCATGGCCAACCGGCGCGACCAGCGCGCCACCGACGAGGCCGCCCAGCGCGCCGCCACCGCGCAGCGCGAGCGCCACCCGATGGCGACACCGGCGCGCTGAGGCCGCCCCCGCCCACCCGACACCGACGCAAGGACCACCGATGACCGCCTTCCTGCCCGCCGCCCTCACCCCTGCGGTGTCGCCCGCGCTGTCCACCGGCCTGTCGTCGGCCCTGCAGGCCGCGCCTGCCGAGACCGGCGGCCCGGACTTCGCCACGCTGATGCAGCGCCAGGCGGACCGCCAGGCCGCGCTGCGCGCCATCGACCAGGCCGGCGCGGCGCCGCCCGCAGCGGCCAAGGCCGTGCCGGTGGCCGCACCCACGCCCGTGCCCTCCCATGCGCCATCGGCCGGCGCGCCTGCCCCCGCGGCCAGCGCCGCTGCCGGCAGCGCCCAGGCACGCCGGGCCGACGCACCACCGCCGGCCCGCAACGAAGGCAGCCACCCACCGGCCGAAGGCGCCGCCGCGGCCGATGGCGCGCCGCCGGCCGACGACGTCCCCGGCGCCACCCCAGCCACCGCCGACGCCGCGCGCCCAAGCGACACGTCGGCCGACACCCCGGCCGACGGCGCCGCCACAGGCGCGCAGGCCGCCGACGCCACCGCAACCGCGAACAACGCCGCCGCCGGCACCACCACCAGCACGACGCAGTGGGCCCGCCAGCGCCTGGCGCAGCGGGCCCTGGCCGCCACCGGCGGCGACACGTCCACCGCCGCCACCATCCCCGGCACCACGGCCAGCCTCGCCGGCGCCACGGCCGCCGTCGCCGCGGACCGGGAGGCGGGCGAGCCGCCGTCCGCCGCGGCACCCACCGACACCGCGGCGGCGGCCGGCGCACTGCAGACGCTCACCCCGGTGGTGCCGACCGAGGCGCTGGCGGCCCAGGCCGCCGCGGCAGCCGTCACCGCCGGGGCTGCCCCGGTCACCGCCAGCGACGCTGGCGCCACGGCCACGCCGGCGGCCCGCGCAGCCGCCATCGGCCGCATGCCCGCCGGCGGGCTGGCCGCCGCAGACGCCGCCAGCACCAAGGTGGCGTCTGCAGCCACGGCGGCCACGGCGGCCGGCGTCGCCCTGCCGACGCTGCCGGCCGCAGCCTCCGCGCCGGGATCGGCCACCGACACCCCGCTCGCGGCCGCCGCCAACGGTGCCGTCGTGCGCAGCACGACCACCGCCGCCGATGCATCGATGGCAACCCCGGCGATGCGGGCCGACGCGCCCGCCGACGGCAGCGCCGCCGCCGGCCCGGCGACCGCCACCGCCGGCGACCGCATGCCGGGCCCGGCCGCACAGGCGGCTGGCATCGGCGCCCCGGTCGACCCGGCAGCGCAGGCGGCGGTGTCGACCCGCACCCGTGCGCCGGCGACGGCGGCCGACACCGCGCCGGCCGCCGCCAGGGCGGCAGGTGCCGCCGGCCGGTCACGCGTGGCAACGGGCGCCGACAGCGGCCCGGCGGACGCCGTGACGGGCGACACCGCCACGCCTGCCGGCGCCGCGTCGGCCGATGGCACGACCAGCGCGGCCACTGCAGCCGCCGCCCAGCCGGCCGCGCTTGCGGGCGCCACGCCGGCAGCGCTGCCCGCCGCAGGCACCAACCCGGCCAGCAACCTGGCCGCCAACCCTGCCGCCGGCGACACCGGCCGCAGCGCCAGCCCGGCCGGCGGCGCGAGCCGGCCGATCGAGCGCGCGGTGGGCCGCACGGCCGCCGCCGGGGTCGACACGCTGCGCCCGGACGGCCAGGGCCGCACCCTGGCCGACGCCGCCACCGGCGCGGCAGGCCCGCGCCCGGGCACCGACCGCCAGGCCGACGCGGCAGCGACCGGCGCAGGCGCGGCCTGGCCAGCGCCGGCAGGCACCGCCACCGCGTCCGCCCTGCCGGCTGCGGCGGGCCTGGCACCGGCGGGCGAGCGGGCCCTGGCCGCCGCTACCGCCACCACAGCCGCCATCACAGCGCCTGGCGCCGTGCCAGCCGGTGCCGACACGGCGGGCGCCGTGCAGGCCCCGACCGTGGCGGCAGCCGGCATGGCCGGCGCCCAGCCCGCGGCCCCGCTGGCGGGCACGCTGCCCGGCGCCGCCGCGGCCACCGAGGCGCGCATTCCCGTGCCGCTGGACCAGCCCGGCTTCGGTGCCGCGCTGGGCGCCCAGGTCAGCCTGCTGGTGCAGGGCGGCGTGCAGACCGCCCGCCTGCAGCTCAACCCCGCCGAGATGGGCCCGATCGCCGTGCAGATCGCGCTGGACGGGAGCGCCGCGCGGGTCGACTTCCAGGCCGACCTGGCCAACACCCGCCAGGTGATCGAGGCCTCGCTGCCGGCGCTGGCCGGCGCGCTGCAGGACGCCGGCTTCACGCTGGCCGGCGGCGGCGTGTTCCAGCAGGCCCCGGGTGGCCGCCAGGGCCAGGGCGACGGCCAGCCGCAGCCCGGCCAGCCACGCCAGGCCGGCGGCTCGGCCGGCGGCAACGAGCCCCTGGCCGGCCCGGCGGTGACGCTGCGCACCCAGCGCGGCCTGGTCGACCTGGTGGCCTGAGAACCTGTGAACGAATCACTCACAGATTCTGAGCGCCACCCGGAACACCCGCACAGCGGCGGCTGCGGGCCTGCACTGCAGGCCGGGGCGGCCGGATCGCGCCTGCACGGGCGCCGCAGCGCACCGCCGCCACCGCCTGCGCAGGCCGGAAGACACGCCGGTTTGCACCGCTGTTCGGCCCATCGCCGCGGGGGGCGGCTCCGAATAATCGGCACAGACGAACCTGAGTGGCCGCCCCTGCCGATGTCTGGCGTGGCGCCCTGCCCTGCCGGCCCCGTGCCGGCACGCCCTGGAGAGACCCGATGTCCGCCGCACCCGCTGCCACTGCCGACGCCGCCCCGCCCGCCAAGGGCGGCAAGAAGAAGCTGATCATCATCATCGCCGCCGTGCTGCTGGTGGTGCTGATCGGCGGCGGCGCCGCGTTCTTCCTGCTGAAGAAGAAGCCCGCCGAGGGCGAGGAAGGCGAGGAGGACGGCGGCCACGGCAAGGCCAAGGCCGAGGCCCACGAGCCGGCCGCCAAGCCCAAGCCCAAGCACGACCCCAAGCACCCGCCGGTGTTCGTGCCGCTGGACCCGTTCACCGTCAACCTGGCCGACAAGGAAAGCGAGCGCTACGCCCAGGTCGGCGTGACGCTGGAGATCGAGGACGCCAAGACGGGCGAGGAGCTCAAGGCCTACATGCCGGCGATCCGCAACAACATCCTGATGGTGCTGTCGCACAAGACCGCCGCCCAGCTGCTGACCCGCGAGGGCAAGGACAAGCTGGCGCAGGCCATCCTCTACGCCGCCGTGCGCCCGCTGGGCTACGACATCGAGGAAGACGAGGACGAGGAAGCGCCGCCGGCCGCCGACGCGCCGCCGAAGAAGAAGAAAAAGAAGAAGAAGGTGCCGAGCAACCTGCCGGTGACAGCGGTCCATTTCTCGAACTTCATTGTCCAGTGACCCCCTGGTGCCTCTGACCGGTCAGCCGTCATGAATCAGCAGATCCTGTCGCAGGACGAAGTCGATGCACTGTTGCAGGGCATCACCGGCGAGAGCCAGAAGATCGAGACCGAAGAGATCAAGCAGGAAGGCATCCGCGACTACAACATCGCCAGCCAGGAGCGGATCGTCCGTGGGCGTATGCCCACGATGGAGATCATCGGCGAGCGCTTCGCCCGCAACATCCGGCTGGGGCTGTTCAACCTGATCCGCAAGAGCCCCGAGGTGTCCATCGGCGGCGCCAAGGTGATCAAGTACAGCGCCTTCCTGCGCGAGATCGTGGTGCCGACGAACTTCAACATCGTCAGCGTCAAGCCGCTGCGCGGCAACGGCCTGATCGTCTGCGACCCGTCGCTGGTGTTCGCGGTGATCGATGCGCTGTACGGCGGCAACGGCAAGTACCACACGCGCATCGAGGGCCGCGACTTCTCGGCCACCGAGCAGCGCGTGATCGAGCGCCTGGTCGAGACCATCATCCACGAGTACAAGAAGGCCTGGGCGGGCATCTACCCGGTGGAGCTGGAATACCAGCGCAGCGAGATGCAGCCGCAGTTCTGCAACGTGGCCACGCCCAGCGAGGTGGTGGTGGCCACCAGCTTCACGCTGGAGGTGGGCGACACCACCGGCACGGTGCACTTCTGCATCCCCTACAGCACGCTGGAGCCGATCCGCGACGTGCTGTATTCGGCGATGCAGGGCGACGCCGAGCCCGACCGGCGCTGGATCCAGCTGCTGCGCACCCAGATCCAGAGCGCCGAGGTGCCGCTGGTGGCCGAGCTGGCCACGGCCAGCGTCACGGTCGAGCAGGTGCTGGGCTTCAAGCCGGGCGACTTCATCGAGCTGGACCTGCTGCCGATGATCCAGGCCAAGGTGGACGGCGTGCCGGTGTTCGACTGCCACTACGGCACGAGCAACGGCCGCAACGCCATCAAGATCGACAAGATGCTGACCGGCGCCGATGCAGGCTGGTTGGGAGCTGAACAATGAGCGCTCACGCACGGCCACTCCGAAGTGAGAGCGTTCCTCCCTTGGGGAGGTGGTCACGCAGTGACCGGAGGGTAGACCAATGAGCGACGACAACGCGGGCATGTCCGAAGAGGACCGCATGGCCGCCGAATGGGCGGCTGCGCTGGACGAAAGCAAGGCACCGAAGGAGACCGCCAGCGAGCTGGCCGACCCGCTGGGTGCGGTGCAGGCCGCGCAGTTCACCAACTTCAACGCCGCACCGAGCGGGGCCATGGCGCCAGGCAACGACCTGAACATGATCCTGGACATCCCGGTGCAGCTGACCGTGGAGCTGGGCCGCACGCGCATTCCGATCAAGCACATCCTGCAGCTGGCCCAGGGCTCGGTGGTGGAGCTGGAAGCCCTGGCCGGCGAGCCGATGGACGTGCTGGTCAACGGCTACCTGATCGCCCAGGGCGAGGTGGTGGTGGTCAACGACAAGTTCGGCATCCGGCTGACCGACATCGTGACGCCCAGCGAGCGCATGCGGCGCCTTTCAAGAACATAAGTCTCAAGATGAGCGGAACCGATTTCCTCGGCCCGGTGGTCGCCTTCGTGGCGATCCTGGCGCTGATTCCCGCCGCGCTGTGGCTGCTCAAGCGCACGCCGATGGGCGGCGCGGCCAACGGCCTGGCGCCGATGCGCGTGGTCGGTGCCCTGCCGCTGGCGCCCAACCAGCGCCTGGTCACCGTCGAGGTGGGCCAGGGCGAGCAGCGCCGCTGGCTGGTGCTGGGCGTGTCGCCCGGCGGCATCAGCACGCTGCACGACATGGCGCCGCAGGCCGACGCGCCCGCTGCACCCGCCGCAGCCGGCACGGTGTTCGCCCAACTGCTCAGCAAGCAGCGTTCGGGGAGCGGTGATGCACGCTGACCGCCGCGGCTTCTTCTTGCGCCTGCTGCGCCGCGCCGCGCCGCTTCTCGCCTTGACGGTGTTGTCGGCCATTCCTGCAGCGGCTGAAGCGCAATCTGTCACAGGTGGCGTCACGGGCGGCCCCAGCCTGCCGCTGCTGGTGGGCCAGAGTGGTGGTGGCACGGCCTATTCGGTGCCGATCCAGACCCTGCTGTTCTTCACCGCGCTGAGCTTCCTGCCGGCGGTGGTGCTGATGATGACCGGCTTCACCCGCATCGTCATCGTGCTGAGCCTGCTGCGCCAGGCCCTGGGCACGCAGGCTGCGCCGCCGAACCAGGTGGTGGTGGGCCTGAGCCTGTTCCTGACCTTCTTCGTGATGTCGCCCACGCTGGACAAGGTCTACAACGAGGCCTGGAAGCCGTATGCGGCCCAGCAGATCGAGTTCACCGAGGCGGTGGACCGTGCAGGCGCGCCGATGCGCGCCTTCATGCTCAAGCAGACGCGCCACAGCGACATGCAGCTGTTCGCCAAGCTGGCCAAGGTGCCGGCCGACGTCAAGGCCGAGCAGATGCCCTTCATGGTGATCGTGCCCGCCTTCGTCGCCAGCGAGCTGAAAAGCGCGTTCCAGATCGGCTTCATGATCTTCATCCCCTTCCTGATCATCGACATGATCGTGGCCAGCGTGCTGATGAGCCTGGGCATGATGATGCTCAGCCCGGTGCTGGTGAGCCTGCCGTTCAAGCTGATGCTGTTCGTGCTGGCGGATGGCTGGAACCTGCTGCTGGGCTCGCTGGCTGCCTCTTTCGCAACCTGAACATGAAACAAGACGACATCGAAGCGGGCGGGCCGAGCGCCGGGCCGCCCCAAGCCGGCCCGCGATCCCCTCGGGGGATCGGTCGACGTACCCGTCGAACGAGGGGCTGACAGGTGGACAGCCAACAAGCGTTCCATCTCGGCCAGCAGGGCCTGTACATGCTGCTGCTGGTCTCCGCACCCATCCTGCTGGCGGTGCTGGTCGTCGGCCTGGTCGTCAGCGTGTTCCAGGCCGCCACGCAGATCAACGAGGCCACGCTGAGCTTCGTGCCCAAGGTGGTGGCGGCCGTCGCCGTGCTGGCCGTGGCCGGCCCGTGGATGCTGACGATGCTGGTCGAGTACATCCAGCGCACCTTGCTCGCCATCCCGACTGCCGTGGGCTGATGGCCCCCCCCCGCAACGCCTCCGGCGTTCCCCCCCAGGGGGGCGCCGCCAGCGGCCCGGCAGAGCCGGCTCCGCGGCGACTGCTTGCTCAACAGCCGTGATCACGTTCAGCGAAGCCCAGCTCCTGGCCTGGCTGACGCCGCTGTTCTGGCCCTTCCTGCGGGCGCTGGCGCTGCTGGGCAGCCTGCCGGTGTTCAGCCAGCGGGCGGTGCCGATGCGGGTGAAGATCGGCCTGGCCGGCTTCATCGCCCTGGCCGCCCAGCCCAGCCTGCCCGCGTTCGCCGTGGTGCCGCTGGACACACCCGCCGCCTTCATGGCGGTGGCGCAGCAACTGCTGGTGGGCGTGACCCTGGGCTTCGCAGTGCGCCTGGTGTTTGCCGCGGTGGAAATGGGCGGCGAGCTGATCGGCCTGCAGATGGGCCTGAACTTCGCCGGCTTCTTCGACCCCGCCACCGCCAGCCAGGGCACGGCCAGCGGCCGTTTCTTCGGCACCCTGGTGGCCTTTTTGTTCGTGCTAGGCAACGGCCACCTGATGCTGATCCAGGCCCTGGTGCGCAGCTTCGAGGTGTTCCCGGTCGGCGACACACCGTTTGCCTTCCTGCACCAGCTGCAGCCCCAGCGCTGGGGCGCCGAGGTCTTCATGCTCGGCCTGTGGATCGCCCTGCCCCTGGTGGGCATGCTGCTGTTCGTCAACCTGGTGCTGGGCGTGATCTCGCGCGTGGCGCCGCAGATCAGCGTGTTCTCGGTCGGCTTCCCGATCACCGTCACCGTCGGCCTGATCGGCATGCTGCTGACCCTGCCGCTGATGGAGCAGCCCTTCTCCACCGCGCTGCTGCGGCTGGTGGAGCAGTTCCAGTGATTCAGCCGCGGTAGACCGCGCTGCGGTGGCCGACGCGGATCACCTCGACCACGATGTGCGCGTCGTGGATCTCGTAGACGATGCGGTAGACGCCCTGACGCACGCGGTACAGCTCGGCGCCGGTGAGCTTCTCGCAGCCCGGCGCACGCGGGTCGTCGCGCAGCGCCTCGATGCGGGCCAGGATGCGCTGCACCTCGGCGCGGGGAACGCCGCGCAGGTCCTTCGCAACCGAGGGCCGGACGCGCAGTTCATAGCGTGCCATCGGCCTTCAGCCTGGCCAGGAAGGCCTCGTAGCCCAGCGCCGGCTCCTGCGCACGTTCGCGCACGGCCGCCAGGTCCTCCTGGTCGTCACGCAAGGCCTCGCGCAGTGCCTCGTTGACCAGGTCGGACATGCTGCGCCGGCTTTCGGCCGCCTTCAGCCGCAGGGCCTGGTGCAATTCGGGTGCCAGGTAGACGGTGGAGCGGATGGCTTCGGTGGCTGACACGGTGGATCCTCCGGGAAACGCTCAAACATCATAGCGTCATGACGTCTGGTCGCCTCGGCGCCGGCCGCCCTACTCCCCCACCAGCCCGTTCCTGATCGCGTAGACCGTCAGCTCGGCGTTGTTCTGCAGGCCCAGCTTTTCCAGCACCCGGGCGCGGTAGACGCTCACCGTCTTGGGCGACAGCGTCAGTTCCTCGGCGATGTCGGCCAGGCGCTTGCCCGAGGCGATCATCACCAGGGTCTGCAGCTCTCGGTCGCTGAGCTTGTCGTGGGCGTTCTCGGTGGTCGGCGTGGTCAGGCTCTCCACCAGCATCTGCGCGATCTCGGGCGTCACGTACTTGCGGCCCTGGGCCACGGTGCGCACGGCCTGCACGATGGTTTGCGGCTCGCCGCCCTTGTTGACGTAGCCGAAGGCCCCGGCGCGCAGCGCGCGGATGGCGTACTGGTCCTCGGGATACATGCTGACCACCAGCACCTTCAGCGTGCTGCCTTCGTCCTTGAGCGCATGCATCACGTCCAGGCCGCTGCGCCCGGGCAGGTTGATGTCGAGCACCAGCACGTCGCATTCCACCGGCCGGCCGCCGCCCGCGGGCTGGCGCAGGCTGCGCAGCAGGCCGCGCAGCTCGGCGTAGTCGCCGGCCTCGCCCACCACCTGGATGTCGGACGCATCGGCCAGGGTGTCGCGGATGCCGCGCCGGATCAGCGCATGGTCGTCGCAGAGGATCACTGAAATCATGGGGTGCCCCATCCGGTGGGATCGTGGTCGTCGTCCTGGTCGAAGTCGGCCGCGCCGGTGTCCTCGCCCTCGTTGGAGCCCCGGCGCACCGGCACCGACAGCATCAGCACCGTGCCGGCGGCGTCGCTGCTGATGTCGACCCAGCCGCCGACGGTGTCGGCGCGCTCGTGCAGGCCGCGCAGGCCGAAGCTGCGCGCCTTGGCCAGGTCGGCACGGTTCAGGCCGCGGCCGTTGTCGCTGACCTCCAGGCTCAGCACGCCCCGGCTCATCGACAGGTCGATCGACACCCGCGTGGCCTGCGCGTGCTTGCTGACATTGGTCAGCGCCTCCTGCGCGAAGCGGTAGGCCACCAGGGGCACGCCGGCGGGCAGGTGCACCGTCTCGTGGCTGGTTCGGAACTGGCACGCCACGCCGGCGTTGCGCTTCTCGAACTGCGCCGCCATCCACTGCAGCGCCGCCACCAGGCCCTGCTCCAGGATCGCCGGGCGCAGGTTGTGCATGATGCGCTGGCTGGCCTCGATGGCGTGCTGCACCGTCTCCAGTGCGGTCAGCACGCGCTGCTGCACCTCGGCCGCCTGCACGTCGCCGGCCAGCACATGGCGGCCGATCCAGGCCAGGTCGAACTGGATGGCGGTGAGGCTGCCGCCCACGTCGTCGTGGATCTCGCGGGCGATGGCCGCGCGCTCCATCTCCACGCTGGTCTGCAGGTGCTGGGCCAGTTCGCTCAGCCTCTGCCGGCTGGCGGCCAGTTCCCGGTCGGCCTGCTGGCGGGCGCGGCGCTCGCGGTGGGCGGCGATGGCGTGCTCCACGGCCGGGGCCAGGCGCGCCAGGTTGTTCTTCAGCAGGTAGTCGTCGGCGCCGTTGCGCATGGCCGCCACCGCCGTGTCCTCGCCGATCTCGCCGGACACCAGGATGAACGGCAGGTTCTTGCCGCTTTCGGCCAGGATCTGCTGCGCCCGCAGGCCGTTGAAGCCCGGCAGGTTGAAGTCCGACAGCACGATGTCCCAGTCGGCGCCCGCCAGCGCCTCGCGCAGGCCGGTCTCGGTGTCCACCCGCAGGCAGTCCACCCGCAGGCCGGCGCGCAGCAGGTGCAGCAGCGCCAGCTCGTGGTCGGGCACGCTGTCTTCCAGGTGCAGCACGCGCAGCGGGCGGTCCGGCCGGCGGCCGGTGGGGGCGGAAACCATGGCCCGAGTATGGCAAACCGCCGCCTGCGGCCCGACGGCGGCGGCCCCGGCCGTGGCGGAATCGGGTTGCGCCGCGCACAACGCACCAGCACGGGGCCGGCGAGCCTCAATTTCCAGGCGCCGTGGCCGAAGACCCGCCCATGGCCCGCGCCGCCGATGGTGCGGGGCCGCCCAGCCCACCCATTCCGCGGAGTGACGATGCGCAATCACGAACAGAACCCGGCCGCCACCGGGCCCGATGGACCCCCTGGCGTGCAGGTGCAGTTGCTCACGGCCGCCGACCTGCAGGACAGCCTGATGGTGGCCAGCAACGACCTGGAGCGCCTGCAGCGCCTGCTGACC
>Ga0116179_1000673_pt1 | contig 26271 bp, 28 predicted proteins | sample AD_UKC071_MetaG_FD_89751 | JGI IMG/M metagenome (GOLD analysis project Ga0116179, IMG submission 89751) | Active sludge microbial communities of municipal wastewater-treating anaerobic digesters from USA - AD_UKC071_MetaG | ecosystem: Engineered > Bioreactor > Anaerobic > Digestate | place: USA...
CCAAACGTTTTTACCGGATTAGGAATTTACCCGCAGACCCACGGCTTGAGGAATGGCGCCACCGGAGGAGGGGGAGTACCGTAACAACCCCCGCAACCGCCGCAGTTGCTCATGAGCATGTCTCCGTAGTCGGGCTGCAATTCTTCTTCGACAGACCAGATCAGGTCGATAATCGGTTCCATCCATGGCACCTCCTTTCTCAAAATGTGGTGGCAGCTTGGCATGCTGAACTGTTTCAGGCACTTCGGCTAAGCAGGTTTATTGCCTAGGGGCAGACCCAGATAAAACGCGCAGGGGGATCCCAACTGCAGGCAGTACATGCAGTGCAACCGCCGCAACCGCCGCAATTGCTCATGAGCATGTCCTGATCATCGGGTGTGATTTCTTCTTCGACAGACCAAATCAAGTCGATAATCGGTTCCATCATGTTCACCTCCTTCTCCAATCACTGATTTATTATCAGCAGTGCCGGGAGATTGACCGGCGCTGCTATAAACCCGTTTTTGTCTGCGGCAGTCCTACGGCAAACCCGTAGAAGACGCTTTCAACTCCACCGGCAAGGCCGAGCAGGGCGTCGATATTGGCATCGCTGTCCATTCCCGCCCCAAGGGCGACGGCGCCCAAACCCAGGTATTCCGCCGCCAAATATAAATTTTGGCTCATGTGGCCGGCATCAAGCAAAATAAACCGATAACCCCTCTCGCCATACTTTTCCATGCTCCTGGCGAAAACCATGGAGAAGAAAATGATGCACGGATCGTCGCTCTTTACCCTTAGCCGGCCTTGCGGGAGGATTGCGTCATTTGCCCTTTACCGCAAAGCATTACGGGGCAAAAGAAAAACCGGGAGCAGTGTCCCGGTCCGGTACATATTCATTGTGCGCCCCGCAACGGTCTGGGCCGGCGGGCTTACCCACTTCCCTTTGCGCCGGCGGCCGCACCTTATTCAGTACTGAGCGGCCGGAATGCCGATGCACTTCTCCGCCCGCAGCCGCCGCAACCAGGTTCTGTTCGCCGGCATCTCCTGCCAGCAAACGTAAAGAAAATAACAATTGGCTGCCCGGTGTCAGTCCCGGGCAGCCAGTTTGCATACAAGCTCGGCGACAATCTGCTCCCTTCGCACCCCGGAGAAGCCCGGGGGCACTTCGGCCATGTAGACCACCACGTAGCGGGGGTTGCGCCAGGGAAAGAACCCGGCATTCCACCGCACCTGGTAGCCGTAGGGGGGAAGCCCGGCATCGGAGGTGCCCGTCTTGGCCGCCAGCTGCGCGGCGGCATAGGGGTAAGCAGCATGGTCAAAGTGCCCCGCCGACCCCTCCCGGACGGACAGGTGCATCATGCGGGCCAGCAATTGGGCGGTGGTGGGGCTCATGACCCGCTCCCGCTTTGGCGGCGGGGCGGTTACTTCCGCTATTTCCCCGCGGCCGGTCGCCAGCACCAGGCGGGGTTCCACGTACCAGCCGCCGTTGGCGATGGCGCTGAGCATGGCTGCCACCTGCAGCGGCGTGGCCTCCAGTTTGTTTCCGCCCATGGCGAAGTGGTTGGCCAGGCCGGCCCTGGTGGCCAGGTCCGGCAGCTCGGGCAGGCTGCCGGCGCCGACCTCCCAGCCGGGCAGGCCGATGTCTTTTTTTTGCCCCAGACCCAGTGCTTTGGCCATGGCCAACAGTTCCCGGGCGCCCACCTGGGCAGCCAGTTCGGCAAAGTATGTATTGCAGGAATTGGCCAGGGCCCGGGCCATGTCCTGTTGCCCGTGGGGTCCGAACACGCAGTTGAATTCCCCGCTCCCGGGGCAGTCGTGCCATTGGTGGTACAGGGCAGGGTCCTTTTCCAGGGCGGCAGCGGCGGTGATGAGTTTTGCCACCGAGGCCAGGGGCAGCATGGCCACCTTGTCGGATTTGCGGGTGGCGCGGTTGTAGTGGTTTTTCTCGCCGCTGATGACGGGACGGCTGGCCATGGCCAGAATATCGCCGGTATGCGGGTCCATCACCACCACGGCGCCGCAGGGGGGAACCAGACCCCGCTGGATGTAGTCGTCCAAAGTCTCCTCGACAATTCCCTGTATTTCAGCATCCAGGCTGAGCACCACGTACGGCATCCGGTCGACGGGAAAGGTGTGGCGGTAGCCCAGGCCGCCGATGAGGCGATCGCCGGCATCCACCATGGCCGCCACGCCCGGCCGCGGGCAGCGCAGGTGGCTGTCAAAGGCCTTTTCTATGCCCATCTGTCCCACCACCAGCCCCTCGGCGCCTTCGGCCCGGGAATGGGTCTTGACAAAGCCCAGGACGTGGCAGGCAAAATTCCTGCCGTAGGTATAGCGGCGGAAGGCCCCGTCGGCATCCCAGTCCCCCTCCACCGGGACAATCCAGTGGGGCAGCTCCAGTCCGGCGGGCAGGGGCGTTTTCAGGGGCACCGGCCGGCGCAGCCGGGAGCGCTGGACCATCTCCTCCGGGGTCAGGCCGGTGTGGTTGCTGAGGATTTCCAGCCAGCGGCCGTACTCTTCTTCATTGCTGCCCACCGTTGCAAAAACGGCCAGGCCCGGCTGCAAGTTCCCCTCGGTTAAGGGCCGGAGCCGGCGGTCGAAAATTGTCCCCCTGCCCTCGCTGCCGTGGCCGAAGCGGTAATAGACCGCCCGGGTGTGGTAGGCGGTGGCCAGGATGGCCAGCTCCCTTCCCTGCACCAGCTGGAGCCAGCCCAAACGCAGGGTAAAAAAGCCGGCGATGGCCAAAAACAAGTACATCAAGCCGATGATGCGCCGCTGGAATGTTGCCGACACAAAAACACCCCCAGCCTATTGTTACCAGGGGGTTTTGTTTTATGCGCAGCCAGTCACCGGACTGCGCTGTGTTTGCGGATTTTAGCCACCAGGATATCTATGGCCACGGTGTTGTGGGCGCCTTCGGGAATGATGATGTCGGCGTAACGCTTGGTGGGTTCGACAAACTGCAGGTGCATGGGGCGCACCACCTCCAGGTACTGGTTGACCACCGATTCCAGCGTCCTGCCCCGCTCCCGGATGTCCCGGATGATGCGGCGAATGATGCGCACATCGGCGTCGGTATCGACGTAGACCTTGATGTCCAGCAAATTCCTTATGCGCTCATCTTCCAGAATCAGTATGCCCTCCAGGATTATTACCGGGCGGCTGGGCACAAGCACCGTCTCGGGGAGGCGGGTATGTTCCACAAAGGAATAGACCGGCTTGGCTATGGGCTTGCCTTGCAACAGTTGCTGCAGATGCTCGATTAACAGCGGGGTGTCGAAGGCCAGGGGATGGTCGTAATTGGTCTGCAGCCGCTGGGCAAAACTCAGATGGCTCTGGTCCTTGTAGTAGCTGTCGTGTTCCAGCACGGCGACAGTGTCGGGGGGCAGGGCCTCGACAATGGCCCGGGTCACCGAAGTCTTGCCCGAACCCGTCCCGCCGGCGATACCGATGAGCAACGGTTTAGTCATGTTTTCACCCGCCTGACCACTGTAAAGGGGGGCAACGCCTCGCCCCGCCAGGGTATTTTCACTTTGCCGTGGACAGCTGAAGCCCCGGAAATGGGCGCGCCTTCGGCGGTAAAGACCCGGTCTGCCGTGCAGCCGAGGGGCAGCCGGCCGGGCACGACGAATTCCAGGGCAGCTCCGACGGCAAAACTATTGCGCACATCCAGGTGCAGCCAGCCTGCGCTGCAGCTTTCCACAAACGCGACAAAGGCCGCCGGCCGGCAAGGGGGCCGGGATACGCTTTGCGCACAGGGTTCGGAATCCGCAAAGTAAAAGCCCGTACTCCAGGGACGGCTGCTGCAGCAGGCCAGTTCCCGCAGCCAGTCCTCGTCGGCCGAGCTCCGGCCGGTCTCCCACCAGGCATCCAGGCATACGCGGTAGGCATTGAGCACGGTGGCCAGCCAGTGCGCGCTGCGCCGGCGTCCCTCAATTATAAAAGCGCTGATGCCCGCCCGGGCCAGGCGGTCCAGGTGGGGCAACGTGACCAGCTCCCGGGAGTTGCAAGGTCCGTGAACCGTCGCCGCCAGGGCGAGGCCGCTCTCCCGGTACATGCGGGCTATTTCCGCGACAGTCAGCTCCCGGGCCGCCTTGACCCGGGCCGCCCCCAGCTGGCGCCAATGCCGGGCCGAAGCTGCTGCGCTGACCTCTTCGCCGATGTGTACTTCCAGTGCAGGCGCCGCCCGGCGCACCAGGGCGAAGACTGCGGGGTCGGAAACGATGAAGGCATCGACGCCGACGGCATCCAGCCAATGTATGTCCTCCATAAACTTTTGCCCGCCGGAAGCGCGGGCAAGGGGGTCGACGGCGGCGTACACGCGGACGCCGGCGGCGTGGGCATGATATACGCCCTCCACCAGCTCCGCCTCTGCGAAGGCGCCCGGCCGCCGCCCAAAGGTCAGGTACACGGCGTCGGCGCCGTACGTAACGGCCGTCCTCAGCTTTTCCAAATTGCCGGCGGGCGCCAGCAGCTCAGGCTTTTGCTTCATAGGCTCCTCCGGTGTCTATTTCTTGCGGTTTCTGTTGGCCTTGGCTTTGGCTTTGTTGGCCTCGTGCTCGGCGTTGGTGCGGGCAAAGTAGTGCTCGCCGCTGCCGTCGTCTTTGGCGACAAAAAAGAGGTAGTCGGTTTCTTCCGGCCAGAGGGTCGCCTCCAGGGCCCGTTTGCCCGGGGCGGCGATGGGTCCCGGGGGCAGGCCCCGGTTGATGTAGGTGTTGTAAGGAGAGGGAATGCGCGTCTGCTCGGTGGTGAGGTAGCGGATGGAGAAATCGCCCAGGATGTAGTTTATGGTGGCGCAGGACCCCAAAGGCTCGCGGATGGCCAGGCGATTGTGGAATACCCCGGCAATCAGCGGGCGTTCGTGATCAACCACCGCCTCTTTTTCCACTATGGAGGCCAGGGTGACAACCTGGTGAACGCTCATCCCCAGTTCGGCGGCGCGCTCCCGCATTTCGTCGGTAAACACCTGCTTAAACCGGTTGAGCATCAGGGTGATGATCAGTTCTTCCTTGTTTTCCTCATCGGCGAAAATTTCGTAGGTGTCGGGGAACAAGTAGCCCTCCAGGGGTTGTTCCAAACCTGCAGGCAATTCCTGGACAAACCAGTACCCCTGCCACCGTTCCACATCGGCGGCCAGCTCCAGGAAGCGCTCCTGGTCGACGATCCCCTTCTTGGCCAGGCGGGCGGCGATGTCCGTTATAAACAGCCCCTCGGGGATGGTAAAGCGCACCGTCTCGCGGTGGACGTCGCCCTGAACCAGTTTGTCCACTATTTCCTCAAGGCGCATGGACGGGGTGAGGACATAATCCCCGGCCTGGATTTTGGCATCCAGGTCATGGTAGCGCACCCAAAAGCGGAAGAGGGTGCTGTTGTGAATGAGACCCGCGTCCTGGAGAATTTTGCCCACCTGGGCGCTGGTGGCGCCCCTGGGCACGGTAACCAGGATTTGCTCTTGGGAATCGCTGACAGGTCCCAGCATGACCTGGATACGGGTCCAGGCAAACCACAGCGCCCCGCCGGCCGCCACGGCCAGAATGAGCAACGCAGTCAGGACTGTCCTGACCGCCGTCTTTTTTTTGTTTATTTTGGGCTGATTGGAAACCATGGTTTACCCCCTTAAGAGTGAAGCTTGTGCCAAGCCTCCTCCACAGCTTGAATCTCGTCCTCGTCGACGATGTAAATATAGATCTCTTCGCCTTCTTCGCCGTCCTCCGCCGCTTCCACCCTAAAGGGAACCAGGTAATCCATGTCGTCTTCCGGCTGGAGCAAGGCGTAGACCCTGCCCTGAACGAGCAGGCGCTTGTGCTCTATGAAGTTAAGGATTCCTTTATCTTCTTCATTATACAATTGGACAAGCCGCTTGTCATCTTTCATTTTTTCACATCCTTTGCGAGATAGCTTTGCAGGATCAGCACTGCTGCCGTTTTGTCCACGACCCGGCGCCGCTTTTTGCGGCTGAGGTCGGCATCCAGCAGCACCCGGGCGGCAGCGGCTGTGGTCAGGCGCTCATCCTCCATATCCACGGGCAATCCGGTGGCCCGGGCCACTTTCTCGGCAAACTGCCTGCTCCACTGCGCCCGCGGCCCCAGGGTGTTGTCCATGTTCCTGGGCAACCCCACCACAATCCTGCCCACTGCGTATTTTTGGCAAATTTCCTTTATTTCGTCAAAGACCCGGGGCGAATTTTCCAGCACCGTCAAGCCCTGAGCGGTGATGCCCAGGGGATCGGAAATGGCCACCCCAATCCGCTTTTCGCCGGCGTCCAGGGCCAGGATTCTCTCCACGTTAACCCCCCTCAAATGATCTTCAGGCACACGTGCGGACAGGCGCGGCAACAGTAGCCGCAGAGCACGCAGCGCTCCGCCTGCACAGTAACTTTGTCCCCGGCCAGTTGCAGGGCGCCCTGGGAGCAGGCCGGGAGGCATTGTCCGCACCCCTGGCACCACTCGGCCACGTGGAGGCGCCGGCTGCGCCCGCGCACCCGGCGGGCCAGCCCGGGAGGCGGAGTGCGCCCCTCCAGCACCGCCAGGTTAAAATCCACTTCGGCGGCGGTGGACATGCCGATGACCATGCTGTCCAGCCAGGGCTGCTGCAACACATGGCGGATGGCTTCCCTGGCGCGGCGGTACATGGCGCCGCCGCCCAGTACCTTCATGGCGTAAATCCCCTTGCCCCGCCGGCGGGCGCGGGCAATGGCGGCAGCCATGTCCCGGGCGCTGCCGTCGCAAATGCCCAGCCCCCATTTGTTGTACAGGGGATGGATGACGTCAATTTCATCCAGCTCCGCCGCCGCCAGGACGCAGGCGACGGAATGGGTGGAGACGCCCACCGCCCGAATCAGACCCCGTTCCCGGGCCCCGGCCAGCCAGTCCAGGGCCGGACGGTGCCCGGGCAGGGTCTGCGCCTCCTGCTCGTGGAGCAACATTATATCCAGCACGTCCATATCCAGCTGGCGCCGGGCCTCATCCACCGCCGCCTCGGCGCCCCGGGCGCTGTACGCATAGGTCTTGGTGGCCACCACGGGGAGGCGGGGCAGTTTCTTTATGGCCGTGCGCAACAGGGGGTAATTGGCGTAGATCTGGGCGGTATCCCAGAAGGTGATGCCCTTGTGCCAGGCGTAACACAAGAGTTCAGCCCCCTGGTCAACCTCGTGGAAAGATTGAAGGGGGCTGAGGGACAGGGTGCCGAACCCCAGCCGACTCACCGTCAGCGGGCCCAGCTTTGTCTCACTGGACATTTACTTGACCTCGGCCAGGTACGCCGACACCAGCTCTTCCAGAATGTCATCCCGCTCCAGTTTGCGAATCAGGTTGCGCGCGTTGTTGTGGCTGGTGATATATGCCGGATCGGCGGAAATCAGGTAGCCCACAATTTGGTTGATGGGATTGTAGCCCTTTTCCTCCAGGGCCCGGAAGACTTCCACCAGTATTCTCCTGGTCTCGCTGGTTTCTTCAGAGCTCATTTGGAAACTTACGGTATCCTGGGTATGCTTGCTCATTTCGCCACCCCCCTATATACCTACAGGATTATATTCGCCTTTAGTCTGTTAAATCCTGCAAACTATTTTATTCCCCTCCGGGGCCAATGTATTCATTGCTGCGCAATTTGCTCCTGCAGCACCCGGGGAGCGAGAGCCAGGGCCTGCTCCAGCCGGGAAGGATCCTTGCCCCCCGCCTGGGCCATGTCGGGCCGGCCGCCGCCGCCCCCGCCCACTTCCCGGGCCACGGCGCCGATAAGCTTGCCGCAGTGCACGCCCCGGGCCAGCGCATCCTTGCCGGCCGTCGCCGCCAGGTTGACCTTTCCGTCCTGTACCGCGCCCAGAATGACCACTCCGCCGCCCATTTGGGCCAGCACCTGTTCAGCCCGGGTGCGCAGGGCGGCCATGTCGGCGGCGTCCACCCTGCGGGCCAGCACCTTGATGCCGTCGACCTCCACGGCGGCGCCGACCAGCGCCCCGGACTCCAGTTTGAACAATTTGCTTTCCAATTTTTCGGCCCTGCTCTTCTGCTCCTTGAGCTGTTGCTGCAATTCCTCGATGCGGGCCGCCAGCAGCTCGGGCTGGGTTTTGGCGACGGCGGCGGCTTTGGCCAGCAGCTCTTCCGTCCGGAAGAAGTGGCGCAACATGGCGTCGCCGGTAACGGCTTCAACGCGCCTGACCCCGGCCCCGATTCCGGTTTCCGAAAGTATTTTAAAGCCCCGGATCAAAGCGGTGCTGGCGACGTGGGTACCGCCGCACAGTTCCCGGCTGACATCGCCCACCGACACCACGCGCACCCTTTCTCCGTACTTTTCTCCAAAGAGGGCTATGGCGCCCATGCGCCGGGCTTCCTCCATGCTCATTTCCCGGGCGTCAACAGGCAAGTCGGCGCCGATGAGGGCATTGACTTCCCTTTCAACCCGGGCCAGCTCGTCGGCCGTCAGCCCCCGGGGATGGGTAAAGTCAAAGCGCAGCCTTTCGCCCTCCACCAGCGAACCGGCCTGCACGACGTGCTCGCCCAGCACCTTGCGCAGGGCATGGTGCAGCAGGTGGGTGGCAGTGTGGTTGGCCTGGATGTCCCGGCGCCGCGCCGAGACCTCGGCGGTGACGTCGTCGCCGACGCCAATGGTCCCCTGCACCACCCGGCCGTGGTGGAGGAAGACGCCGTCCTGCCGGGTCACCGTCTCCACTTCCACCCGGGCCCGGCCGCTGTAAATGACGCCGCTGTCGCCCACCTGGCCGCCGCCCTCGGCGTAGAAAGGCGTTTTGTCCAGGACGACCAGCACCGGCTCGCCCGGTCCCGTCTCCTCCAGGCGGCCCTTGGGCCCCAACAGGGCCAGGACCTTGCCGGCAGCGGACAGGGCGGAATAGCCGCTGAACTCAGTGGCAGGCACGTCCCGGAGCAGGGCGGCGGTGTCCTGTACCTTCATGGCGTCCACCTGCTCCCGGGCGGCCCGGGCCTGGCTGCGCTGGTGTTCCAGGGCTTTGCGGAAACCGTCCTCGTCCACCTGCACCTGGTGTTCTCCGGCTATTTCCACCGTCAGTTCCAGGGGGAAGCCGAAGGTATCGTAGAGCCGGAAGGCAGCTTCGCCGGCCAGGACGCCGCCGGCCCCCACCCGGGCCAGCTCATCCTTAAGCAACTCCATGCCCTCGCGAATGGTGGTCAAAAACCGTTCTTCCTCGGCTTTGATGGCGGACACCAGGTACTGGCGGTTGGCCGCCAGTTGGGGATAGACCTCCCCGAAGATGCCCACCAGCGGCTCGACGCCGGTGTGCAAAAAGCTGCCGTCCAGGCCGCAGAGCAAGCCGTACCGGACGGCCCGCCGCAACAGGCGGCGCAACACGTAACCCCGGCCTTCATTGGCAGGCAGGATGCCGTCGCTGAACATAAAGGCCACCGCCCGGAAATGGTCGGCAATGACCCGCAGCGAGCGGGTGTAAGCCGGATCGGCGTACTGGACGCCGGCCAGGCGGGCAAAATGGTCGATGAGGGGGTAGACCAGGTCGCAATCGTAATTGGTTTCCACACCCTGCATGACGGCGGCGATCCGCTCCAGACCCATGCCGGTATCGATGTTGGGCGCCGACAGGGGATGGTAGTTGCCGTCTTCGTCCTTGTCAAACTGGGTGAAGACCAGGTTCCAGATTTCCAGGTAGCGGTCGCAGTCGCAACCGGGCTTGCAGTCGGGCCGGCCGCAACCCTTGTCGGGGCCCAGATCGACGTAGATTTCGGAACAGGGACCGCAGGGTCCGACGCCGATCTCCCAGAAATTGTGCTCTTTGCCCAGGCGCACAATGCGCTCCGGCGCCAGGCCAATTTCCTTGTGCCAAATATCCCAGGCCTCCTGGTCCTCTTCATACACCGAGACCCACAGCCTGTCGGGATCCAGTTTCAGCTCCTGCAGCAAGAATTCCCAGGCCCAGGCAATGGCCTCTTTTTTAAAGTAATCCCCGAAGGAGAAATTGCCCAGCATCTCAAAAAAGGTGTGGTGGCGGGCGGTCTTGCCCACCTCGTCTATGTCGCCGGTGCGCACGCACTTCTGGCAGCTGGCCATGCGCCGGTTGGGCGGGGTCTTGGCCCCGGTGAAATATGCCTTCAGCGGCGCCATGCCGGCGCCGATGAGCAACAGGCTGGGGTCGTTTTCGGGAACCAGGCTGTAGCTCTCCACCACGGTGTGGCCTTTGCCGGCAAAGAACCGGAGAAATTTGGTGCGAATTTCATGCCCTTTCATAACCGTCACCTTCCTTATAAAAAGATAAACCCATCCCTACAAGGACGGGCTGGCCGCGGTACCACCTTGCTTACCGGAGAAACCGGTCAACTCAGCCGATCGATAACGGGATCAACCGTGAGACTCATCGCCTCCGCCTCCGGGGCGGCTGCCGAAACTGCGCCGGGACCTCGCACCGGCCGGCCCCTCTCTGCAAGGCACAGGTATCAGCTGACCCCTTCCCAGGCACTTTGCCGTTAATACCCAAATTATATCCGCCTTGCCGGGTGCTGTCAACTTTTGCCGCCCTTCAGCGGCCGTCCACCGGGGGCACCACCAGGTTGCGGATGACGATCCGGGCCACCGCCGTCGCCGGCACCGCCACCATCAGGCCCGGCAGGCCCAGGAACTGGCCCCCCGCCAGCAGGGCCAGAATGACCACCAGGGGATGCAGGCCCAGGCTCTTGCCCAGCACCTGAGGGGCGATGAAATGGCTTTCGGCCTGCTGGATTATGGTATAAACCAGTGCCGTTTTCAGCGCCAGTGCCGGCGCCTGCAGCAGGGCCGTCAGCACGGCGGGAATGGCGCCCAGGAAGGGGCCGAAGTAGGGGATGACGTTGGTGACGCCCGCTACCAGGGCCAGAATCAGGGCGAAGTCCACCCCCAACAGCAACAGGCTCAGGTACGTGGCCGCGGCGACGAGGAGGGAAACCAGCAATTGTCCCCGGACGTACCTGCCCAGGCTGGTATCGATCTCGTGCAGTATTTTGCGGGCCCGGGCCCGGTTTTTGCGGGGAATGACCAGGTAGAGGCTGTCCTTAACCATTTCAAAGTCCTTGAGGAAGTAAAAGGTGAGGATGAGGACCAGCACCAGGTTGAATATGCCCCGGGCGACGTCCACCGTCATTTCCGGAATGCGGGACAGGCGGGCCACCAGCGACGCTTCGGCGTCCCGCAACCCCGCTTCCAGGGCCTTTTGCACCGAAAGGGGCAGGTTGAGACGCCGGGCGGCGCTGTAGAAAGTGTTGAGCAGCTGCTGGGCCTGCTGGGTATATTGAGGAATCCCCTCGGCCAGGCGGTCGGCTTCCCGGACAACCAGGGGAACCAGGCGGGCGGAAAGGGCAAAGACCAGGCCAAAAAAGGCCAGGTATATCGCCGCCACCGCCAGCGTCCGCGGCAGGCGCCGCTGTTGCAGCCAAAGGACCACCGGATTGAGGACGTAGGCGATGGCCAGGGCGACGGCAAAGGGAGTGAATATCGCCAGCAGCCGCCGCCGCAACAGCCAGGCTGCCAGCGCCAGGACCAGGGCGCCGGCGATATACAGGCCGGTTTTCAGCGCCGGGCTGCGGCCAATTCGCTTCCACACGCTATCTCACCTCTGTACAGCTTATCCACTGCCGCCGCAAAAAATTACTGGGCAGCAGACAGCTGCCCAGGTGAGGTGCTGTAAATTTATACCTCCCGCCTCAGCCGGCGGCGCCGGGGCCGGTACCCGTTGGCCCTGATGCGGCCCGGGCGCAGTTCCGCCCTTTCCTCATCTTCGCCGCTCAGGGCCGGAAACAATTTCCCCAGCAAGCCGTCGCCGTATACCTTGGCCGCCATCATGCCCAAAATGCCGCCCATGATAAATCCCGTCCAGTATCCGCGGCGCATCTGTCCGCACCTCCTCTTAGTGTTCTAATGCCGTCAGCGTGCCCTCTGTATCCACTTCGTACAGGCGCGGGCGCCTTTTGCTGTCAAAGCTGAAAAGGACAAAACAGTTCCAGCAATAGTACTGATTGTTGCCTACCCTGCCGGTGTCCCTGGAACTGCAATTGGGACACTCCACTGCTCTCAACCTCCAAACCTGTTTCAATACCCCTGCTCGTGCAGCCACTCGCCCTTGGGCGCAGGTTCCCGGGGCACGGTGTCCGGGGGCACGATGATCTCCTCCCCCTCCAGCCGGAACTGCCGGGACAGGGACAGTGTTTGCCTGCCCTGAAATATGTCCTGGAGCAGGCCGTCGGACAGCTCCAGGGCGGCTATGCGCCAGCCGTCCAGAATCAAGTCCTCCACATTGCCCAGGCGGGTGCCGGCGCTGGTGCGCACCGTCAGTTTCCGCACCGCTTCCAGGGTGAGGTTGTCCCGGCGCAAGCGGGCGGCTGCTTCTTTGTCCAGGACGGCCTGGCCCCGTCCCAGCTGCACCGATTCCGCACCCAGGTGCACGCCGCCGGCAGCGGCGATTACGCCCTGTTCGGCCAGCGGCTTGCCGGACACCAGCAAACCCTCAATCCTGCTCCGCCCGATGCTGGCCAGGACTTCGTGCACTGTGCCCACCTGGCATTTTTCGGCATCAATTACCGGCATCCCCAGCAAATCGCTGGCCCTGCGCATAGGCTTTCCCCCCCGTCACCTTGCAGTATTCCCCAGAAAATGATAAAAATGCGCGGGGACAACACCCCGCGCAGGCAAAAAAGGGCGCCGGCAGCAGCGCCCTGGCACCGCGGTCAGAACCGCTCGGTGATTACTTTCATTTGCGTAAAGAGGAGCAGGTAATCCCGGCTGCCGGCTTTGGCGCATGTGCCCGACATATTGTAGCCGCCGAAGGGCTGGACGCCCACCAGCGCCCCGGTGATTTTGCGGTTGAAGTACAGGTTGCCCACGTGGAATTGGCGCCGGGCCAGCTCCAGGTGCTCGCGGTTTCTGGGGCGTTATTGTAGAATATGACGTAGTGCGATTCGCCAGCTCCAGGTGCTCGCGGTTTCTGGAGTAGACGCCTCCCGTCAGGCCGTACTGGGTAGCGTTGGCAATTTGCAAGGCCTCCGCGAAGCTGCCAGCCTTGATTACCGCCAGCACCGGGCCGAAAATTTCTTCCTGGGCAATGACGGCTGTGGGGGATACGTCGACAAAGACGGTGGGCTCGATGAACCAGCCGTGCGCAGGCCCGGGACCGCCGCCGGTCAGCAGCTTCCCTTCCTTTTTGCCGATTTCAATGTAGTTGAGAATTGACCGGTGGGCGTTGGCGTCGCACACCGGACCCAGCCAGTCCCCGTCCCGGACGGAACCGCACCGGATCACTTTCACCGCTGCGGCAAGCCGGTCCACAAACTCGTCGTAAATATCCTTGTGGACGATAACCCTGGAGCAGGCGGAACACTTCTGACCCTGGAAACCAAAGGCAGAGGCAACGGTACCCTGCACAGCAGCGGCGATATCGGCATCCTTGTCCACGATGATGGCGTCCTTGCCGCCCATCTCGGCGTGGACCCGCTTAATCCAGATTTGTCCCGGCTGGATTTTGGCCGCCCGTTCCACGATGCGCAGGCCCACTGCCCTGGAACCGGTAAAGTTGATGAACCTGGTCCTGGGATGGTCGACGATGTAGTCCCCAATTTCGCTGCCGCTGCCGGGGATGCAATTGACCACTCCGGGGGGCAGTCCGGCTTCCCGGAGCACTTCCATAAACCTGGCGGCGACGACGGGCGTATTGCTGGCGGGTTTTAGGACAACGGTGTTGCCCGCCACCACGGGGCCCATGGTCATGCCCACCAGGATGGCCAGGGGGAAATTCCAGGGCGGGATTACGGCGCCGACGCCCAGGGGAATGTAGCGGGCTTCGTTTTCCTCGCCGGGAAAAGGCACGAGTTCCACGGGTTTGTCCAGCGCCGCCATTTCCCGGGCATAGTACTCCAGAAAGTCGATGGCTTCCGCCACGTCGGCGTCGGCTTCGGCCCAGTTTTTCCCGATTTCCAGCACCAGGACAGCGCTGAACTCAAACTTGCGCCGGCGCAGGATGGCGGCGGCTTTGACCAGGTACCGGGCCCTTTCGATGACAGGCACGCGGGACCAGCGGGCAAAGACCTCCTGGGCAGCCTGCATGGCCTTTTCGGCCAGGGCCTTGTCGGCTTTGGCACAGTAACCTACCACCTGGTCGATGCGGGAAGGATTGACGGATTTGATTTTATCCGCCGTCATTATGGTCTCGGCGCCGATGTACAGGGGGTATTCCCTGCCAAACTCGGCTTCCGCCGCAGCGATGGCCTGTTGCATCAGCTCCCTGTTGGCCGGATCGGCAAAGTCGGTAAAGGGTTCGTTGGCAAAGGGTGTAAACAAGGGCATCATCCTTCCTGAGCATATGGATTAACATAATAACATTCAACTGTAAACCCGTCGAAGCCTGCTTGCCTGGCCTGACAATTTCAGCCAGTGTCCGGAGACGCCGCTATGAAAAAAGGGACTGCCGTTTACGGCAATCCCTTGGTCTTTTCCAGCCAGCGGCGCAACCGCCGCTCATATCCGTTGGTTCCGGGGCGGTAGTAGCGCTTGTGGGCCAGGGAATCGGGCAGGTACTGCTGGGCCACGTAATTGCCGGGGAAATCATGGGGGTACTGGTACCCCTTGCCGCGGCCCAGTTGCCGCGCCCCGGGATAGTGGCTGTCCCGCAGGTGATTGGGCACGCCGGTGTCGTCGGTCCGGCGGGCATCGGCGACGGCCTGTTCCAGGGCCACATAGGCGGCGTTGCTCTTGGGCGCGCAGGCCAGGTAGGTTACGGCCTGGGCCAGGACAATCCTGGCCTCGGGCATGCCCAGCACCTCCACGGCGTTGAAAGCGGCCTGGGCCACCAGCAGGGCCATAGGATCGGCATTGCCCACATCCTCGCTGGCGGCGATATACAGGCGGCGGGCCACAAACCGGGGATCTTCCCCGGCATCCAGCATTTTGGCCAGCCAAAACACAGCCGCGTCGGGATCGGAACCGCGGATGGACTTGATAAAGGCCGAAATGACATCGTAATGGTTGTCCCCGTCCCGGTCATAGCGCACCACCCGGCGCTGCACCGACTGCTCCGCCGCCTGTTCATCGATGACGATTACCCCCTCGGCGTTGGGAGGCGTGGTCAGGGCGGCCAGCTCCAGGGCGTTGAGGGCGACCCGGGCGTCGCCGTCGGCGGTGGCCAGGATATGTTCCCGGGCGGCGGGCAGGAGGTCGATTTTGAGCCTGCCCAGGCCGCGCTCCCCATCCTTCAGCGCGGTATCCAGGATGGAACTGACTTCCTCCCGGGTCAGGGGATACAACTCAAAGAGCCGGCAGCGGGACAGCAGGGCGGAATTTATGCTGAAAAAGGGATTCTCGGTGGTGGCGCCGATGAGCAGCACCGTCCCGTCTTCCACGGCGGGCAGCAGGGCATCCTGCTGGCCCTTGTTAAAGCGGTGGATCTCGTCGATGAACAGGACGGTGGCCTGGCGGTACATTTCCAGGCGCCGGCGGGCTTCCTCGGCCACTTCCCGGACCTGGGCGACGCCGGCGGTGACGGCGTTGAGTTTTTGAAAGCTGGCCCTGGTCTGGTTGGCAATGATGGCAGCCAGAGTGGTCTTGCCCGTTCCGGGCGGGCCGTAAAAGATCATGGACGTCAGCCTGTCTGCACTGATGGCCCGCCGCAGCAAACTGCCGGGACCCACGATGTGCTTTTGCCCCACAAACTCGTCCAGGGTGCGGGGGCGCATACGGGCCGCCAGGGGAACATTGTCGGCGACCTGCTGTTGGTAACCGTAACTGAACAGGTCACTCATGTTCTTCACGGCCGCAGTAGTCGGTGATTTCCTCAAAGTCCTCGACAATCCGCACCATGGCGGGGTAGAACCTGGGATTGCGGCGGAAAGCCGGTTCGCTCAGGCGAATGCCGGCCAAAGTGAGGACAAAGAGGGCAAAGCCCGCCCCTATGCCCCACCAGTCGGGGCTGCCCGGCAGGGGGTAAAAGGCGTTGACCAAGTACGCCAGCCCGACCCCCGCGATGAGACCCAGCAGGGGCAACAGATAGACGATGGACCCGGCCATGAGCACGCTGGACTTCCCCATCTCAATCAACACCCGCTTGCCCACGTCGGCGCCCAGGACGTTTTTCACTTCCAGAAACATTTTGTCGGTCCGCCCCATGTGACAGATGCCGCACTTTGCACAGGCCCTGTTTCTCTCCACTTCCACCACGGCGTAATCGCCCTGGAGGGCGACGACTCTGCCGATCTGGTCCATCAACCTCCCCCTCCTTTCAGGAAGTTGTTCATAGTCCTGAGGAGTTCACTCGCTGCCGTCTGCATTTCTTCCGGGGTCCGGGCCTGGCCCAGGCAGTTGGCGGCATAGCGTTCAAAAATCAGGCTGCCGACCTTGTTGACGGCCGACCGCACCGCCGCGATTTGAATCAGGATGTCGGTACAGCACTGGTCCGTTTCCAGCATTTTTTCAATGCCCCTGACCTGGCCCTGGATCCGGCGCAGGCGGTTGATGATCCTTGTCTTGTCTGCATCCATAAAATACCCTCCCCCGGTAATTTGACAAATTTTAACATATACAGAAAGACCCTGTCAATTTAAAAAGGATGGCTTGCTTTTAGCTTAACCATCCTCGGCAATTTTTACTTCCAAGCCCCCGCCGTGCCGTCTCCAACCGTATTTTTTGAACCTGCTCTCGCAGGTGGGTGCCAGCCCAACGGTTTCAAATGTCCCTCCAAATTTACAAGGGCATATTCTACGCCGCCGGAGCCTGTGCTCCCTTTGTATTGGTGTTGGCTCAAAAAATACAGCCTACTTCGCACACAGCAGGGAATCCTTGTTGTCTTTAGTTTAGCACATCAGTGCCGGGCAATGCAACTGGAAAACCGCTGTCAGCAGTGCTAAATGGGCATTTTTAACAGTATTATTTAATGATTAACAGCGAAAAGGAGGATGGAAACATTGGGCAACGCCTTTGCCACCATAGCAGTGCTGGCCATTCTGGTAGAGGTCTGCGTGGACATTCTCAAGTCGGCAATCCCGTTCATTCACGGCTGGAAAAGCCAGTTGTCCTCCATTGTCGTCGGCGTGTTGCTGGCCACGGCTACGGCCACCGGCCTGCTCCATACCCTGGGGATTCACCTGTCGGCGCCCTGGATTGACTTTTTCCTGACCGGTCTCGTCATCTCCCGGGGTTCCAATTTTTTCCATGACCTGCTCGGCAAATTGAAAATAAATTAGGGACGGCGGCGCCGTCCCTCTTTTTATTCCGGCCTGATTTTCAATTCTTTCAACTGGGCGGGGTCGACCAGGGACGGGGCGGCGGTCATGAGGTCGGCGCCGCTGGTGGTCTTGGGGAAGGCGATTACATTGCGGATGCTGCTTTCGCCGGCCAGCAATGCCACCAGGCGGTCAAAGCCGAAGGCGATGCCCCGGTGCGGGGGTGCGCCGGCCGCCAGGGCCTCCAGGAAGAAGCCGAACTGGCTGCGGGCGGTTTCGGCATCGATGCCGATAGCCTGGAAAACGGCCTGTTGCACTTCAGCTGTGTGAATCCTGGCGCTGCCCCCGGCCACCTCCCACCCGTTGATGACCAGGTCGTAGGCCTGGGCCCGGACGCTGGCGGGATCAGCGGCCAGCCGCTCCACATCCTCCGGGACGGGAGCGGTAAAGGGGTGGTGAGCAGCGACGTACCGCCCCTCCTCCTGGTCGAACTCCAGCAGGGGAAAGTCCACGACCCAGCAGGGACAGAACTGGTCCTCGCTGTACAGCCCCAGCCTCCGCCCCAGGTGTTCCCGAAGGGCGCCCAGCGCCGGCAGCGCGACGCCGAAGGTATCGGCGTCGGCGACGAAGAGGAGCACGTCGCCGGGCCGGGCGGCAAAGGCCTGGACGATGGCGTCGATTTGTTCGGGGGCAAAGAACTTGGCGATGGGCGAACGCACGCCCTCCTCCTCCACCGCCATCCAGGCCAGACCCTTGGCGCCGTGGGGGGCAACCACCTGGGCCAGCTGGTCCAGCTCCTTGCGGCTGAAGGCCGCCGTCGCCCTGAGGCCCTGCACCGACCCGCCCGCCGCCACGGCGTCGGCGAACACCTTAAACTGGCTGCCGGCTGCCAGGGAGGAAATGTCCGTTATCTCCATGGCAAAGCGCAAATCCGGCTTGTCGGTGCCGTACTTTTCCATGGCCGCCTTCCAGCTCAGGCGGGGGAAGGGTTTGGGCAGCGCTGCGCCTTTGACCTCGGCAAAGATGCGGCGCACCATGTCCTCCATCATGGCCAGGAATTCCCCGGCGCCCATGAAGGAGACTTCAATATCCACCTGGGTGAACTCGGGCTGGCGGTCGGAGCGCAGGTTCTCGTCCCGGAAACAGCGGGCCAGCTGGAAGTAGCGTTCCAGGCCGGCCACCATCAGGAGCTGTTTCAGCAACTGGGGCGACTGGGGCAGGGCGTAAAACTGGCCGGGACTGAGCCGGCTGGGAACGAGGAAGTCCCGGGCCCCCTCCGGCGTGCTCCTGGTCAGAATGGGAGTTTCCACTTCGATAAATTCGCGTTCCAGCAAAAAGTTGCGAATGATGGCCGCCACCCGGCTGCGCAGCATCAGGTTGGCCTGCATAACGGGACGGCGCAGGTCCAGGTAGCGGTAGCGCAGGCGCAGGTTTTCATCCACTCTGACGTCGTCGGTGATATAAAAAGGCGGCAAGGTGGCGGTGTTGAGAACTTCCATTTCGGCGCCGGCCACCTCCACGGCGCCGGTGGCCAGGCGGGGATTGACATTGCCCTCTTCCCGGGCCTTGACGGTGCCCCGGACAGCCACAACGTATTCCGAACGCACGGCATCGGCCGCCGCATAGCCGGGGCTGTCGGGGTAAAAGACAACCTGCACGGTGCCCCAGCGGTCCCGGAGGTCCAGGAAAATCATGCCGCCCAGGTCCCGGCGCCTGGCCACCCAGCCGCACAGCGCCACCTGCTGGCCGATGTGCTCGGGCCTGAGCTGTCCGCATTTATGAGTTCGCTCCATTCACTTCACTCCTTCCAATGCAGCGAGTTCGTCCGCCACTGTTGCCAGGTTAAGCTGCTGCTGGTCCCCGCTTTCCATGTCCCGCAGCACGGCCCGGCCGCTTTCCAGCTCGTCGGGGCCGATGACCAGGGCCCACCGGCAGCGGTGGCGGTCGGCCTGCTTAAACTGGGCCTTTACGCCCCGGGCCAAAAGATCGTACTGCACCGGCACGCCTTTGCGCCGCAACTCATGGGCCAGGGCAATGGCCTCAGCTGCCGCCGGTTCCATGGTCACCAGCCAGACGCCCCGGCGGCCGCCGCCCGTATCAAGGGCAGGGGGGTTCAGCATCTCGATGCGGTCGATGCCCAAAGCCAGGCCCACCGCCGGGGTGCCGGGCCCGCCCAGCAGCTCCACCAAACCGTCGTAGCGCCCGCCGCCGCCCAGGGCGTCCTGGCTGCCCAGGGCGTCGGTCTTGTACTCAAAAGTTGTGCGGTTGTAGTAGTCCAGACCGCGCACCAGGAGAGGATCCACGGTAAAGGGTATGTTCAGCCCGGCGAGGCCGGCCTTGACCTGGTCAAAGTGCTCCCGGCACGGCGGACAGAGGTAATCGGTGATGACGGGAGCGGATTCCAGCGCCGCCCGGCAACCGTCATTTTTGCAATCCAGGACGCGCAGGGGATTGCGCTCCAGGCGGCTGCAGCAATCCCGGCACATGTCCCGGCCGGTCAGGAAGGAGACCAGCGCCTCTTTGTAGCCGATCCGGCACTGGACGCAGCCTATACTGTTGAGCACCAGCCGGCTTTCGACGCCCAGCTCCCGGAAGTAGTGCCAGCCCAGGGCGATGACCTCCACGTCGGCCCGGGGGCCGGGAGCGCCGAAGAGCTCGACGCCAAACTGCCACAGCTGGCGGAAGCGGCCGGCCTGAGGCTTTTCGTATCTGAACATGGGGCCGAAATAGTAGTACTTGGCCGGCATGGGCCCGGTGTAGAGCTTGTGTTCCACAAAGGCGCGCACCACCGGAGCGGTGCCTTCGGGGCGCAAGGTGAGGCTGCGCTCTCCCCTGTCGGTAAAGGTGTACATCTCCTTCTCCACTATATCGGTGCTCTCACCCACTCCCCGTTCAAACAGCTCGGTGTATTCGAAAATGGGAGTGCGCAATTCGCCGTAGCCGTAGCGCCTGGCCAAATCCGCCGCCAGGTTTTCCAGGCTGCGGAACCGCTCCGCCTGTTCGGGAAGAAAGTCTCTGGTTCCCCTGGGAACTCTGAACATGGCATTACCTCCTTATAAATAAAGAACCCGGTCCCCCTGTCAGGGACGGGTCCAACTTGCCCGCGGTGCCACCCTGGTTGCCGCCTGTGCGGCCTCTCCGTTGGACCGGTAACGGGGTCAACCGTCGGCGTGGCCGAAAGCTCCGGGCTGTCTTTCTGCCGCCTTGTCCGGGGGACTTCCAGTCGCGGCCCCCCTCCCTGGAGGACAGCATCGGCATACTCTTTCCCGTCATCGCTTGCCTGGATTTTGGCTGTATTTTACCAAGCCCGCCCGGGCTTGTCAACAGCGTCCCGCAACCACTCCAGTTTGCGCCGGACCAGGGCGGCGCTGCGCTCCATGTACTGGTTGGGGTCCCGGGGATTGTTGAGGGTGGCGATGGTTCCGGCGCGCACCAGTTTGCTGATGGCGCCGGCCCCCGCCCCCAACACCGGCTCGGTTTCGGCAATGCTGGCGATGTTGTAATAACAGAAGGCGCCGGGGCGGGAGAAGCCCACGTTTTCCAGGTTGGAAGCGATGTTTTTCTGGCGGTAAAGGTAGTAGGGCACGTATCCCAGCTCCTCCAGCCGGGCATAGGCCGCCCGGGCAATGGCCTGCACCGCCTCGGCAGCCATGTACTGACGCCGGGTCGCGGCGCCCCGCTTGAGGGCCAGGGCATGGAGGGTGATGTTGGCCACGCCCCTTTGGGCCAGGTCGGCGATGACCCCGGCGAACTCCTGGGGCTGCTGGCCGGGCAGGCCGATGATGAGGTCGGAATTGATGATGTTAATATGAGAACGCTGCGCCAGGGCCAGGGCGGCCCAAAACTCCCCGGCGCTGTGTTGCCGGCCGATGGCCTGTAAGGTCTCGTCCCTGGGGTACTGGGCGTTGACGCTGATCCGCGTCACCCCCAGCCGTTCCAGGACTTCCAGGTGCTCCGGAGTCAGGGTGTCGGGCCGGCCCGCCTCGACGGTAAATTCGCACCCCGGCCGGGCGGCGGGTGCAAGCAGCTGGGCCAGCAAGTCCGGGGGCAAAGCCGTGGGGGTACCCCCGCCCACATAAATGCTGTTGACGGCAATGCCGTGCCGGCTGCACGCCGCCAGCAGCTCCTGCAGTTCCCAGGCCGCCTGCCGGATATAAGCCGGCAAGTTGCTGCGCCACCGCTCCAGGGGCAGGGAGGCAAAGGAACAGTAATGGCAGCGGCTGGGGCAAAAGGGAACCGAGACATAGACGCTGACGCCCCCTGTCCGGAGCAGGGGATAGCCGTTGGCCACGGCGGCGACGAGCAGCCTGGCCTTTTCGGGGCTGAGCAGCCACTCCCGGCACAGCCGGGCTTCTGCCTCCCTGCGGCCGCGGGCGGCAATGAGCATGGCCGCCACCTTGCCGGGCCGCACACCGGTTAGCACGCCCCAGGGGCTGAGAGGTTCGCCCTGGATGCTGCTCAGCATTTGGAAGAGACAGCGCAAATATTCCTTTTTGTCTGCGGCGACCACTGCCCGCTCCGCCCGGCCCCGGCCGGCGACGGAAACATGCAGCTCTCCCCCGCGCTCCTCCACTGTAACATCCAGCGCGCAGGCATCGGCGTCGGCGCGTATTTCCGCGCCCGGCAGCAGGCGAAGCAGGTGCACGCCCCGCTCCCGCCAGGGCTCCGGCGCCCGGTAACGTACCAGCATTTCCAGCCCTCCTTTGCCAAAAAAGAAAGGCCCTGGGGCCTCACTCCCGCAAAACGCGGCGAATTAAGCGGACATCTTCAACTCCCACATTGAATTCCTCGGCAATCTCGGCGTCCGCCAAACCGCTGTCGATGCTGTCCAGCATTTTGTGCAGATCGACCCGGCGCAGTTTCTGTGCGCGCAGTTTTTCCAAAGCTGCCCGAACGCTCTGCTCTTCCAACCCGACCCCTCCTTGGCACAATCCTTAACGGATAGTATTCCTGAAAAGGAGTCGATTATCCCTGCAGCCACGGGTTGTGCGCCTTCTCTGCGCCGATGGTGGTCCCGGGCCCGTGACCGGGCAACACCCGGGTTTCCGGAGGCAAAACCAGCAACTTCTCCCGGATGCTTTCCAGCAGCTGCCCGTGCTGGCCGCCGGGCAAATCGGAGCGGCCAATGGAGCGCTGGAACAACGTGTCGCCGACGAAAACCAGGCCGCAGCCGTACAGGCTGACCCCTCCCGGCGTGTGTCCGGGGGTGGCCAGCACCTCCAGGCGGCAGTCGCCCAGTTCCAGGACATCGCCCTGCTCCAGCAGGATGTCCGGCGGCGGGCTGACAACGGGGCGCCCCAGCTGGTAAGAGAGGTTGCGCCGGGGGTCGGTGAGCATTGCGCTGTCTTCCCTGCCCACGGCCAGGGGGCATTTCAGCGCTTCTTTGACCTCGGCATTGGCCCCTATGTGGTCCAGGTGCCCGTGGGTGTTGACGATGTACTTGACATTAAGCTGCAGTTCGGCAATGGCCTCGAGAATCTGCCGGGCCGAACCGCCGGGGTCGATAACCGCCGCTTCCCGGGACCGGGGGCACCAGGCCAGGTAGCAGTTGGTGGCCATATCGCCAACCTGTAACCGTTTTACCTCCATATTTTCACCTCAAAACTCCCTTTTGCTGTCCAAAAGCAAGGTCACCGGACCGTCATTGTGTATCTCCACGTCCATCATGGCCCCGAAAATCCCGGTCTCCACCTTGAGGCCGCGCCGGGCCAGATGGCGGCAGTATTCCTCATAGAGTTGCTGCCCCAGCTCCGGCGGCGCCGCCAGGTGCCAGGACGGCCGCCGCCCCTTGCGGCAGTCGCCGTACAGGGTAAACTGGCTGACGGCCAGCACGGAACCCTGAATATCCAGAACCGAGCGGTTCATCTTGCCCTCTGCATCGGGAAAGATACGCAAATCGGCTGTCTTGTCGGCCAGGTAGCGGGCGTCTTCTTCGGTGTCCTCCCGGCCCACCCCCACCAGCACCATGAGGCCGGAGCCGATTTGGCCGACAATTTTGCCCTCCACCCGGACCGCCGCCCGGGATACCCTTTGCACTACAATACGCATGTCGTCCCTCCTCCTGCCCGCGGGGAAAAAGGCGCAGTGCCCGGTTACGGCCCCCGGCGGGACACCTCCTGCACCGATTTGACGGCCCGCAGTTTGTCGCAGGCCCGGTTGAGGTGCTCCAGGTCGCTGACTTCTATGGTCAGGTTGATTTGGGCCAGACCGTCCCTGTTCCCGCTGCCGTTGATGGCCAGGATGTTGGCCCGGGTCTCGGCCAGGGCGTTCATCAGCTCCTGCAACAGGCCCTTGCGGTCCCAGGCCCTGATAAACAAGCTTACGGGGAAGGTCTGATCGGCGACATTGCTCCACTCCACTTCCAGCAGGCGTTCCGGCGGCGCATTCTTGAGGTTGGGGCAATCGGCCCTGTGCACCGAAACGCCGCGCCCCCGGGTAACATAACCCACTATGGCATCGCCGGGCAGCGGCTTGCAGCACCGGGAAAAGCGGATGAGCAGGTTGTCGGCGCCCTTAATGGCCACGCCAGCAGCATCCCGGGACGGCCTTTTCCTGGCCGTTTCTCCCAGGTCGGCCAGGGTCAGTTCCTTCTCGCGCCGGCGCACTACGTAATCGTAAAAGCGCCGCGCCACGGCTATGGCGTTGAGGCCCCCGTAGCCCAATGCGGCGAAGAAATCGTCCTGTTGCTCCGGCCGGTAGTTATAGCGTTTGAGGACGCTGGTCAGCACCGGCTTTTCAATCTCGGCCAGGCTGAGGCCAAACCGCTTCAGTTCGCGGACCAGGAGCTCGCGGCCCTTTTCGATGTTTTCTTCCCGGCCGGCCCGCTTAAACCACTGGCGGATCTTGGTCCGGGCCTGAGAAGACTTGACAATCTTGAGCCAGTCCAGGCTGGGCGCAGCCCCCTTCTGGGTAATTATCTCCACGATGTCCCCGGTGCGCAGTTCGTGGTCCAGGGGCACCAGGCGGCCGTTGACCCTGGCCCCGACGGTGGAATTGCCGATGTCGGTGTGGATGCGATAGGCGAAATCCAGGGGCACCGCCCCCACAGGCAGGTCGATGACATCCCCTTTGGGCGTAAAGACCAGGACCTCGTCGTCGAAAAGGTCCACCTTGAGGGCCTCCATGTATTCAGCGGAATCCCTGGTCTCGCTCTGCCACTCCATGAACTGGCGCAGCCAGGACAACTTCTCTTCAAACTGGCGGTCCCCCGCCCTGCCTTCTTTGTAGCGCCAGTGGGCGGCCAGGCCGTACTCAGCCATCCTGTGCATTTCCCAGGTGCGGATCTGCACTTCCACGGGATGGCCGTCCAGGGCCATTACAGTGGTGTGGAGCGACTGATAGCCGTTGCCCTTGGGCATGGCGATGTAATCCTTAAAGCGGCCGGGAATGGGCTTGCACAGGCTGTGCACCTGCCCCAGCACGGTATAGCAATCCTTGACGGTATCCACCACCACGCGGATGGCGGTGAGGTCATATATCTCGCTGAGCTCCTTGTTCTGCTGCACCATCTTGCGCCAAATGCTGTACAAGTGCTTGGGCCTGCCGGTAATTTCTGCCCGGATGCCGGCCTCTTCAAAGTTGCTGGCCAGAAAATCGATGATGCGGGCGATGATCTTCTCCCTTTCGGCCCGGCGCTGGCGCAGTTCCGCCACCAGGGCGTAGTATTCCCGGGGGTGCAGGTAGCGGAAAGCCAAATCCTCCAGCTCCCATTTAAAGCGGAAAATCCCCAGGCGGTGGGCCAAAGGAGCGTAGATCTCCATGGTCTCCCGGGCCATTTCCTTCTGCCGGGCGGCCGGCAGATGCCCCAAAGTGCGCATGTTGTGCAGGCGGTCGGCAAACTTGATGATGATGACGCGAAAATCGGTGGCCATGGCCATAAACATCTTGCGCAGGTTCTCGGCCTGCTGGTGGGCCTTGGACTGGAAACGCAAACGCATGAGTTTGGTAACTCCGTCCACCAGCAGGGCAATCTCGGCGCCGAATTCTCTTTCTATATCCTCCAGGGTGACGTCGGTATCTTCCACCACGTCGTGGAGGATGCCCGCCGCCACCGTCTCCAGGTCCTGTTCCAGTTCCGTCAGGGTTTCGGCTACAGCCAGGGGATGGGTGATAAAGGGTTCGCCCGATTCCCGCACCTGGCCGGCGTGGGCGGACGCTGCCATTTTCCAAGCACGCTCAATAAGGCCCCTGTCAAAATTAGGAGCATACTTGGCTATATTGGCATAAATCCGCTCCAGGCTCACGCCGCAACCCTCCGTTTCATTCCGATTGGTAGCGGATCAGGGAGTAAACGGGATAGCCCGCCAGCTTCTCCCGGCCGCGGAGAAACTCCAGTTCGATGAGAAAGGCGAAACCGACGATGTCGCCGCCCAGCTGCCGCACCAGGTCGGCGCTGGACCACACCGTTCCGCCGGTGGCCAGAAGGTCGTCCACCACCAGCACCCTGGTGCCCGGCATTATGGCGTCTTTATGGATTTCCAGGGTGTCCTGACCGTATTCCAGCTCATAAGTGGCCTGCAGCACGGCGCCCGGCAATTTGCCCGCCTTGCGCACCGGCACAAAGCCCGCCCCAAGTTTATAGGCCAGCGGCGCGCCCACCAAAAAACCCCGGGCTTCAGGCCCCACCAGGACGTCAGCCTCCACGCCGCTGAGCATCTCCGCCATTTGGTCCAGGGCAGCCTTCATGGCGGCGCCGTCCTTGAGCAAGGTGGTGATGTCGATAAAGTTTATGCCTGGCTTGGGGAAGTCCGGAATCACCCTTAATTTTTCTTTCAGATTCATTGCGAAACCTCCTTTGCGTTTCTGCAGCGGCAGCTTGCAGACAACAGGGTATGCAGGTTAAAACTGTTAACCACTAAATTATACACTTTTTTCCGCAACTTGTCAGGAAGGCGGGGTCAAATGGGCCGCCTTCCCGGCGCCGCCGCAGTGAAAAAGAAACGGGGCCCAAGGCCCCGGACCGGCTAGGTATGAACTCTGCCCCCATGGCTTCTCCACAGATACCACAGCGGGCCGGCCAACAAAATGGAAGACAAGGTCCCGCAGATTACCCCGACAAACAGGGGCAGGACAAAGGGCGTAATGGTCTCGCCGCCAAAGAAGAGCAGGGTGGTCACCACCAGCAGGGTGGTGAGCGAAG
>Ga0116179_1000674_pt1 | contig 26266 bp, 24 predicted proteins | sample AD_UKC071_MetaG_FD_89751 | JGI IMG/M metagenome (GOLD analysis project Ga0116179, IMG submission 89751) | Active sludge microbial communities of municipal wastewater-treating anaerobic digesters from USA - AD_UKC071_MetaG | ecosystem: Engineered > Bioreactor > Anaerobic > Digestate | place: USA...
ATTTCTCACACCTGAGACGGTCTGTCTCACGCCTGTCCGAAAAGGCCCGATACGACGAGCTGTAGTAGTTGGGATGGGAGGATGGATCCCATGAGTCAGCGAACCATTGGTGTTACCGAGGTCGCCCTCCGCGACGCTCACCAGAGCCTCATTGCGATCCGTATGGCACTCGAAGACATGGTCGAGGCTTGCGAGGACATTGACAAGGCCGGCTACTGGAGCGTCGAGTGCTGGGGTGGCGCTACCTACGATGCGTGTATTCGATACCTCAATGAGGATCCCTGGGTGCGGCTGCGCACCTTCCGCGAACTGATGCCGAACTCGCGCCTGCAGATGCTGCTGCGTGGCCAGAACCTGCTGGGCTACCGCCACTACGAGGATGAAGTGGTCGAGCGGTTCGTGGACAAGTCCGCCGAGAACGGCATGGACGTGTTCCGTGTCTTCGACGCGCTGAACGATCCGCGCAACATGGCGCACGCGATGCAGGCGGTCAAGAAGACCGGCAAGCACGCGCAGGGCACGATCTGCTACACCATCTCGCCGCTGCACACCGTCGAGGGCTACGTGCACCTCGCCGGCCAGTTGCTCGACATGGGTGCCGAGTCGATCGCGCTGAAGGACATGGCCGCGCTGCTGCAGCCGCAGCCCGCCTACGACATCGTCCGCGGTATCAAGGAGACATACGGCGAGGACGTCCAGATCAACGTCCACTGCCACGCCACCACCGGCGTGACCCTGGTTTCGCTGATGAAGGCGATCGAAGCCGGTGCGGACGTGGTCGACACCTCGATCAGCTCGATGTCGCTCGGCCCGGGCCACAACCCGACCGAGTCGCTGGTGGCGATGCTGGAAGGCACCCCGTACACCACGAACCTGGACGCCGATCGGCTGATCAAGATCCGCGACCACTTCGCCAAGGTTCGCCCGAAGTACGCCGAATTCGAGTCGGCCACGCTGGTGGACACCGACATCTTCAGCTCCCAGATCCCCGGCGGCATGCTCTCGAACATGGAGAGCCAGCTGAAGGCTCAGGGCGCCGGCGACCGGATCAAGGAAGTGATGGCCGAGGTGCCGCTGGTGAAGGCCGATTCCGGTCACCCGCCGCTGGTCACCCCGTCCAGCCAGATCGTTGGCACCCAGGCCGTGTTCAACGTGCTGATGGGCAAGTACAAGGTGATGACCGGCGAGTTCGCCGACCTGATGCTCGGCTACTACGGCGAATGCATCGGCGAGCGCAACCCGGAGGTCGTCGAGATCGCCAAGGCGCAGGCCAAGAAGGATCCGATCACCGAGCGTCCGGCCGACCTGCTGCCGCCCGAATGGGACAAGCTCGTCGCCGATGCGTCCAAGCTCGAGGGCTTCGACGGCACGGACGAGGACGTGCTCACCTACGCCATGTTCCCCGGCGTCGCGCCCGGTTTCTTCAGCACTCGTGACGAGGGCCCGAAGAATGTCGGCAAGACCGAGGATGAGCTCAAGGCCGAAGCCGAGGCAGCCAGCGGTGCAGCCAAGGCCGTCCGCGGTCCGATCAAGTACAAGGTGTCGCTGGGCGGACGCGATCACGACGTGACCGTCGAAATGGCGAAGTGAGGGCTGGGATGAGCAAGAAGGCACCATCGATGAAGAAGCTGACCGAAGCGGTCACCAAGGCGCGCGAGACCGCCCGCCTCGGTGGCGGTGAGGCTCGGTTGGCCAAGCAGCGCGAGGCCGGCAAGATGACCGCGCGGGAGCGGGTCGACGCACTGATCGATCCGAACAGCTTCTGCGAGATCGGCCTGTTCCGGAAGAACCGGACGGTCACCTTCGGCATGGACACCGCGGACATGCCCGCTGACGGCGTGGTGACCGGCTCGGCCACCGTGCTCGGCCGGCCGGTGCACATCGCCAGCCAGGATTTCACCGTCATGGGTGGTTCGGCTGGCGAGACGCACTCGATCAAGGTCGTCGAGATGATGAACGCGGCCTTGGAGAACGGCACCCCGTTTGTCTTCATCAACGACTCGGGCGGCGCCCGCGTCCAGGAGGGCATCGACTCGCTGTCCGGCTACGGCCAGGTGTTTTACCACAACGTGCTGCTCTCGGGCGTGGTGCCGCAGATCTCGATCATCGCCGGCCCCTGCGCCGGTGGTGCGGCCTACTCGCCCGCGCTGACCGACTTCGTGATCCAGACCCGCAAGGCCCACATGTTCATCACCGGGCCGAGCGTGATCAAGCAGGTCACTGGCGAGGAAGTGACCCAGGACGCCCTGGGCGGCGCGGACACCCACATGGCTGTCTCCGGCGTGAACCACTTCGTGGCCGATGATGACGAGCAGGCGATCCTGATCGCGAAGAAGCTGCTCAGCTTCCTGCCGCAGAACAACTCCGAAGAGCCCCCGTTCATCGAGGGCGACTACGACGTCGAGAACGATCCGAAGATGCTCGACCTGGTGCCCACCGACGGCAAGCAGGGCTACGACATCCACGATGTGATCGCGCGGCTGGTCGACCACGCGGACTTCCTTGAGGTGCAGGCCGGCTACGCGGCCAACATCGTGGTCGGGTTCGGGCGGATCAACGGCCGCAGCGTCGGCATCGTGGCCAACCAGCCGAACGTGATGGCCGGCGTGCTGGACATCAATGCCTCTGATAAGGGCAGCAAGTTCATCCGGTTCTGCAACGCCTTCAACATCCCGATCGTCACCCTGGTGGACGTGCCCGGCTACATGCCGGGTGTGGCGCAGGAGTACGGCGGCATCATCCGGCACGGCGCCAAGATGCTGTACGCGTACTCGGCGGCGTCCGTCCCGAAGATCACGGTGGTCCTGCGCAAGGCCTACGGCGGTGCGTACATCGCCATGGCCTGCAAGGACCTGGGTGCTGACAAGGTGTTCGCCTGGCCGACCGCGGAGATCGCGGTGATGGGTGCCGAAGGTGCTGCGTCGATCGTCTTCCGCAAGGAGATCGCCGCTGCCGAGGACCCGGTCGCGAAGCAGGCCGAGCTGGTGGAGGAATACCGCAGCACCTTCTCGACGCCGTTCATGGCCGCCTCCCGCGGCCTGGTCGACGACATCATCGATCCGGGCGACACCCGTCGCAAGGTGGCGGTCGCGCTGGAGCTGCATGCGTCCAAGCGCGAGCTGCGTCCGGCCAAGAAGCACGGCCTCGGGCCGGTCTAGGAGTTGGCGATGTCGCAGGACGAAGAACTGCTGGAACTGGTGCGGTCGCTAACCGACCGGATCGAGGGCCTGGAGATCAAGATCAAGCAGCTGGAGCTGCGCACTGAGGACGTGCCCGAGGAAGTCATGGTTGCCATCGCTGCCGCGGTGGCCGCCTACCTCGGCCACCGCGCCAAGCGTCGCCAGCCGCGCTTCAGCACGTCGCGCGGCTGGACGTCGAGCACCCGTCGCTCGCAGCACTCCCACCACCCGCTGTACACCCGCTAAGGAAGACCAATGAAACTGAAGGTAACTGTCAACGGGGTCGCTTACGACATCGACGTGGAGGTGGAGGAGCAGGAGGCTCCGCAGCTCGGTGCGATCGTCATCGGCGGCTCGTCCGGCGGCCCGGCGGTGCCCAGCACGGCGTCCGTGCAGGCGTCGTCGGCCAACGCCGTGGTCGCGCCGCTGGCCGGCTCGGTGGCCCGGGTGCTGGTCGAGGCCGGCCAGGACATCGAGGCCGGCGAGGTGCTGCTGGTGCTCGAGGCCATGAAGATGGAGACCGAGATCACCGCGCCGAAGGCCGGCAAGGTGGCTCAGGTGCTCGTGGAGAAGGGGACGCCGGTGCAGGCCGGTCAGGCCCTGATCGAGCTCGACTGATTTCAAGCAGAACGGCCCGCCCCGATTCGGGGCGGGCCGTTTCTGTTCTCGGCGCCGTCCGCGTAACTTGAACGGAAAAGGAACCGTCCCCTTCTTTGTTCAGGCGGAGTAGGTGCCGCGGAACACCTTGTGCTGAGCCGGTTGGGCGACCGGACGGATGGTCAGCCGGTCGATGTTGACGTGCTCCGGACGGGTGGCCATCCAGGTGATCGCCTCGGCCACGTCCTCGGCGCGCAGCGGGTTGGGGACGCCCTCGTAGACCGCGTCCGCCCGGTCCTGGTCGCCGCCGTAGCGGGTCAGGGAGAACTCCTCGGTGTGCACCATGCCTGGGCTGATCTCGGTGATCCGCACCGGCTGGTCGAAGAACTCCAGCCGTAGCGTGCCGGCGATCATGCGCTCGGCGGCCTTCGCGCCGCAGTAGCCCGCGCCACCTTCGTAGGGCCCGTCCGCGGCCACCGAGGTGACGAAGACGATCGCGCCGCGGGCGGACACCAGCGCGGGCAGCAACGCGCGGGTCACCCGCTCGGTGCCGATCACGTTGACCGCGTACATCCGCTCCCAGGCGTCGGTGTCGGCAGCCGCCACCGGTTCCTGACCGAAAGCGCCGCCAGCGTTGTTGACCAGCACGGCCAAACGGTCACCGATGGACGCGGCCAGCGCGGCAACCTCGTCCGCTGAAGTCACGTCGCAGGCCACTGCGCGACCGCCGATCTCCGCGGCAAGGCTCTCGATCCGGTCGGCGCGGCGGGCCGCGCAGATCACCTCGAAGCCGGCCGCGGCCAGGCTGCGGGCGGTTGCCGCGCCGATTCCACTGCTCGCACCGGTCACCAGGGCCAATCGTCGTTCGCTCATGGTCTGATTCTGACACCAGCTGTGTCGCCAAATCGCGACTCGATTGCGCTGCGGCGAGCTCAGGAGCTGTATTCAGCCATCGAACTGGGAATACGCGACAAAGACCTCTGCGGACACTGTCCGGACGCGTCCGCGCGGCTGCCGCGAGCGTCCCGGCTCGATAGGCTGACCGCATGACTACGAAGCTGATCCTGCTCCGCCATGGTGAGAGCGAATGGAACGCCAAGAACCTGTTCACCGGCTGGGTGGACGTGGACATCAACGAGAAGGGCATCGGCGAGGCCAAGCGTGGCGCTGAGCTGCTCAAGGCCGAAGGTTTGCTGCCCGATGTCGTGCACACCTCGGTGCTCCGGCGCGCGATCCACACCGCCTATCTGGCCCTCGACGGCTGCGACCGGCACTGGATTCCGGTGCGTCGTTCCTGGCGCCTGAACGAGCGTCATTACGGCAACCTGCAGGGCAAGAACAAGGCCGAGACGCTGGAGGCCTACGGCGAGGAGAAGTTCATGCTCTGGCGCCGCTCCTACGACACTCCGCCACCCGAGTTGGACGCCGACAACACCTACACCCAGTTCGACGATCCGCGGTACGCGTTCCTGCCGCCGGAGGCCCGTCCGCTCACCGAGTGCCTCAAGGACGTCGTCATCCGGATGCTGCCGTACTGGTACGACTCGATCGTGCCCGACCTCCGTGACGGCAAGGTGGTCATCGTGGTGGCCCACGGCAACTCGCTGCGCGCGCTGGTCAAGCACTTGGACGGCATCAGCGACGCCGACATCGCCGGGCTGAACATCCCCACCGGCATCCCGTTGGTATACGAGCTGGATGACGACCTGCGTCCGACCGTTCCCGGTGGCCGCTACCTCGACCCGGAGGCCGCAGCCGCTGCCATCGAAGCGGTCAAGAACCAGGGCAAGAAGTAGTTCCAGCGCGGCGGACACCGATCTTCCGGGTTTTCGCCAGCGCAGCAGTGCCATCGCAAGCTGGACAGTTGCAGCCGACTACGGCCGCAACTGTCCGGCTTGTTTTAGTGGGACCGGGCAAGTCGGCCCGTCGAATAGCAGATCGGCGGGCGGTAGGGGTGCGGGACCGGCTCAGGCGACCGGCCAGTTCTCGCCCTCGGGGAACAGCCCGGTGACCACGTAGATCACCCTGGACGCCATGATCGCGGCGTGGTCGGCGATCCGCTCGTAGTAGCGGCCCAGCAACGCGACGTCGACGGCCGCCTCGACGGTGTACGGCCATTCCTTGTCGAGCATCACGCGGAACTGGCTCTTGCGCAGCTCGTCCATCTCCTCGTCGCTCTCGGCGAGCTTGCCGGCATCGTGGGCGTTGCGTTCACGCAGCGACCGGCCGGCGGTCTGCACCATCTCCTCGGCCACTCGGGCCATCAGCGTGAAGTTGGCCACCAGCCCCTCGGGAATGGCGTGCTCGGGGTAACGCAGCCGGGCGATCTTGGCGACGTGCGCGGCCAGGTCGCCCATCCGGGCCAGGTCGGCCACCATGCGCATCGCCGCGACCACCGTCCGCAGTTCACCGGCGACCGGCGCCTGTCGTGCCAGCAGGGTGAAACAGCGGGCCTCGAGTTCGTCGTGCAGGGTGTCGATCTGCGCGTCCGCCGAGATCACCCGCTCGGCGGTCGCCAGATCGGCTTCGAGCAGCGCCACGGTGGCTTCGCGGACGGCCACCTGCACCGACTCGCTCATGGACACGAGGTCGGTGACCACACTCTCGAGACTCTCGTGGTAGTTGTCGCGCATCTGGATCGTCTTTCGTCGGTAGCTAGTTGCGATCGTAGGCCCAGCGGGGTCCTGCATGCTCAGGCTAGGCACTGGGACTGCGCCCAAACCGGCCCGCGTCCAAACGCCAGGTGAACGCTCGGTGAATCTTCCCGCGGACGCCACCGCAGCGGGCCGGATCCGGCGATCGGATGGGACGGGGCTTGTCTAGACTCCAGAGCATGACGCCGATCGCGCTTGGCCTGCTGGGCCTGGTTTTAGGCGCCGGGCTCGGTGCGTTGGCCGTCTGGCTGGCGGTGCGCGCGGCCACCGCCCGATCGGCCAGCCAGATCGTGAGCCGGTCCGAACTCGCCGAGATCCTGGCGCCGCTGCGGGCCGCAGTCGCGGTGCTGGACGACACGGACGCGGTACTGGCGGCGTCCGCTTTCGCGAAGGCGTGCGGGCTGGTCCGCGGGTCAAGCCTCGGCCCGAACCAGGTGGCGGTGATGCTCGCCGCCGCCCGTGCCGAGGGGCGCCCACAGGAACGCGAACTGCGGCTTCCGCCCGGACCGGCGAGCCCTGCGGTCGAACTGGCGGTGAAGGTGATCCCGCTGGCCAACGGCGGGTTGCTGGTCGTAGGCGAGGATCGCTCGGCCGACCTGCGGTTCAGCGAGACCCGGCGCGACTTCGTGGCCAACATCACCCACGAGCTGAAGACGCCGATCGGCGCGATCTCGCTGCTCGCTGAAGCCACGGACGCGGCCGCGGACGACCCGGACGCCGTCCACAACTTCCTGGGAAAGCTCAGCAGGGAGACCGACCGGCTCAACGAACTGGTCAGCCAGATCATCGCCCTCTCCCGGCTGCAGGCCGCAGATCCGTTGCTGGCCGCGCACCCGGTCGACGTCACCGAGCTCGTGACCGCCGCGGTCGGCCGCTGCCGGCACCTGGCTGAGGCGGGTTCGATCCAGCTTTCGCTGGCGCCAGCTCCGGGGCTGCAGGTGCTGGGCGACGCCGACCAACTGGAGACGGCGGTGACCAACCTGGTGCAGAACGCGATCGCCTACTCCGAGCCGGGCGCCAGGGTGGCGGTGACCAGCCACGGGGTCGGTGACCAGGTCGAGGTGCGCGTCTCCGACAACGGCATCGGCATCAGCGAGGGCGACCAGGCCCGGGTTTTCGAACGCTTCTACCGCGTGGACGCCGACCGCAGCCGCGCCAGCGGCGGCACCGGGCTGGGCCTTTCGATCGTCAAGCACGTCGCCGCCGCGCATGGCGGCGACGTCACCTTGTGGAGCAAGCTCGGCCAGGGCTCCACCTTCACGCTGCGGCTGCCCAGCAGCCAGGAAGGAGCACCGGCTTGACCAGGGTGCTGATCATCGAGGACGAAGCCAGCTACCGCGAGACCCTCGGCTTCCTACTCGCCAAGGAGGGCTTCGAGGTCGTCGAAGCTGCGGACGGCGCTGCCGGGCTCGCCGCATACGACCGGCAGGGCGCGGACATCGTCCTGCTGGACCTGATGATGCCCGGCATGTCGGGCACCGAGGTCTGCCGGCAACTGCGGACGCGCGGGAGCGTCCCGATCATCATGGTCACCGCGCGCGATACCGAGATCGACAAGGTCGTCGGCCTGGAGCTCGGCGCCGACGACTACGTCACCAAGCCGTTCAGCCATCGCGAGCTGGTGGCCCGGATCCGAGCCGTACTACGAAGAGGTACGGAAACCGAATTGATCGCGGACGTGATCGAGGCCGGCGGCGTCCGGATGGATACCGACCGGCACGAGACGACAGTCAACGGCGTCGCCGTCCAGCTGGCGCTGAAGGAGTTCGAGCTGCTGGAGGTGCTGCTGCGCAACGCCGGCCGCGTCCTCACCCGGGGCCAGCTGATCGACCGGGTCTGGGGCGCGGACTATGTCGGCGACACCAAGACCCTCGACGTCCATGTCAAGCGGCTGCGGGCCAAGCTGGAGGACGACCCGGCGAATCCCGTGCTGCTGGTCACCGTCCGCGGACTTGGCTACAAGCTGAACGCCTGAACGCCTGCGGTCGTCGTTTGAGATCCCGGCGTGCGCCGGGACGACGTTGGGTGGGGGCGGCCTCCACGTCATCCCGGCGAAGGCCGGGATCTCAGACCCGACGCCCAATGAGCGCGGAAGCGTCTCGCGAGTCTCGCCGGGGTCAAAGTCGAGCCCCGGCGGCGGTTATCGTTGATCTCCGTGACCGATATCACCGTCTTCTCCGGACATGCCCATCGCGAGTTCGCGGAGGAGATGTGCGACATCCTCGGGGTGGAGCTGTCCCCGACCCGGCTCTCCCACTTCTCCAACGACTGCATGCAGGTGCAGTTGCGCGCCAACTGCCGCCAGCGGGACGTCTACATCGTGCAGCCGCTGGTGCCGCCCACGCAGGAGAACCTCATGGAGCTCCTGATGATGGTGGACGCGGCGCGGGGTGCGTCCGCCGGCCACGTCACGGTAGTCATGCCGCACTACGCCTACGCGCGCTCGGACAAGAAGGATGCCCCCAGGATCAGCATCGGCGGACGCCTGGTCGCCGACCTGATCCATACCGCAGGGGCCAATCGCGTCCTGACCATGGCACTGCACGCGCAGCAGGTGCACGGCTTCTTCTCGATGCCGGTCGATCACCTCACCGCGCTGCCGGTGCTGGCCAAGCACTTCAAGGCGCGTGACCTGCGCAACACCGTCGTGGTCTCGCCCGACTTCGGCAACGCCAAGGAGGCCAACCTGTTCGCCCGCATGCTCGGGGTGGGTATGGCGGCCGGTTCCAAGCGCCGGCAGGCCGACGACAAGGTGGTGATCGACGCGATCGTCGGCAAGGTGGGCGGCAAGGACGTGATCATCCTGGACGACGAGATCGCCACTGCCGGCTCGGTCGTGGAACTGATCGAGGCCGTCCGCCGCTACCACGTGAACTCGATCTCGGTCGCCACCACCCACGGCCTGTTCACCGGCAAGGCGATCGAGCGGCTGAACGCACAGCCGGACATCATCGAGATCGTCGCGACGAACACCGTCCCGGCTCCGGCTGGGCTGAATCGGCTCACGGTAACGTCCGTCGCTCCGCTGTTTGCCGAAGCCGTGCGGCGAATCAACTGCGGAGAAAGCGTCTCGGGGCTCTTCTCCGACGAGGACACCTACGGCGAATAGCCCTCTCGCCTGCATAGATAAGAGCGGTTGTCAACCCCCCAATCCGGCTCTGGCTAGGAGAGACGGTGGCTCGTCCCGCAATTCGTGGTATGCTGGATAGTCCGGAAAGGTGGTCGAAGCTATATGACGTTCACAGTCGGTGAAACGGTGGTCTACCCCAACCATGGTGCGGCGATAATCGAAGCCCTGGAGAACCGGACGATCAAAGGCGAGGAAAAGCTGTATCTCGTCCTGCGCATCGTCGGACAGAACGACCTGGTGGTCCGTGTCCCGGCCTGCAACCTCGACCTCGTGGGTGTCCGCGACGTCGTCGATGCCGATGGCCTGGAACGCGTATTTGGGGTCCTGCGCGCCCCGCACGCCGAGGAGCCGACCAACTGGTCGCGGCGGTACAAGGCAAATCTGGAGAAGCTGCACTCCGGCAATGTGATGAAGGTGGCCGAGGTCGTTCGCGACCTTTGGCGCCGCGAGAAGGAACGCGGGCTGTCCGCCGGCGAGAAGCGAATGCTGGCCAAGGCCCGGCAGATCCTGGTCTCCGAGCTTGCGCTCGCTGAGAAGGTCGCCGAGGATCGCGCCGAGGTGCTTCTCGACGAGGTGCTCGCATCCTGAGCAACCCCGGTGCACACTGAACCCATGAAACCGGTCGTCGCCATCGTGGTGGCGGCCGGTTCTGGTTCCCGCCTCGGCGGAGAGGTACCCAAGGCGCTGCGCGAAGCGGGCGGCCGTCCGCTGGTCAGTCGCAGCCTGGACGCACTGGCCGCCGGTGGGGTGACCCGGGCGATCGTCGTGATCGCCGAGGGCCTGCTGCCCGAATTCGAAACCGTGCTCACTGACTCGCCGATCCCGGCCGCCGTGGTCACCGGTGGCGCCGAGCGGCAGGATTCGGTGCTGGCCGGGCTGGAGGCGATCGTCGTCGATCCCGAACTTGCCGCAGCCGAGTTCGTGCTGGTGCACGACGCGGCTCGAGCGCTCGTGCCGGCAGCGGTGGTGGCCCGTGTGATCGATGCGCTCAGATCCGGTGCGGCCGGGTGTGTGCCGGTGATCCCCGTGGTGGACTCGATCCGGCGTCTGGTCGCGTCCGGCTCTGAGATCGTCGACCGCTCGGACCTGGTCGCAGTGCAGACACCGCAGGGTTTCGTCCGCGAGATCCTGCATCGGGGCCACCTGCACGTGCGAGAGCGCGGCCTGCTGGTCACCGACGACGCGGCCGTGATCGAGGCTCTGGGCGAGCAGGTGGTGCTGGTGGACGGGAGCAGGGATGCGTTCAAGATCACCGAACCGCTCGATCTGGTTATCGCCGAAGCGCTGCTGCAGGATCGCTGGTGAACCTGCGGGTCGGTCTGGGCACCGACGTGCATGCGTTCGCGGACGGGGTGCCGCTCTGGGTTGCTGGGTTGGAGTTCCGCGACGAATCGCGCGGGCTGGCCGGGCATTCGGACGGGGACGTGGCCGCGCACGCAGTCTGTGACGCCTTGTTGTCGGCCGCCGGTCTTGGCGATCTGGGCAGCAATTTCGGCACGAATCACCCGGCTTGGGCCGGGGCTTCCGGGGTGTCGTTCCTCACCGAGACGGCGCGCCGGGTGCGGGCGGCGGGGTTCGACGTGGTGAACGTGTCCGTCCAGGTGATCGGCAATCGACCCAAGCTGGCGCCGCGTCGTGCTGAGGCCGAGGCGGTGCTCTCGGCCGCGGTGGGCGCACCGGTGAGCGTCGCTGGTACCACCACGGACGGATTGGGCCTTACCGGTCGAGGTGAGGGTGTGGCCGCGATCGCGACAGCGCTGCTCACGTCCGCGGGTTAGCGCACCGCGCTCGCCGGAGCCACGAAGGTGTTGCACTTGCCGACGGCGGTGTTGGCCAGCCCGGTGGCCAGCCAGGCCTGTCGCGAGCGACCCAGACCGTGGTCGCCGTCGTAGTTTGCTTTGCCGCTGAGCACGTCGTCGCCGAGGTTGTACATCACCTTGGCCAGGTTGGCGAGTTCCGCGTCCGAGAGGCCGGACGAGGTCGCCACCGCGGAACTGAACATCCCGGAGAGGCAGTCGGCCTGCACTTCGAGCCGCCGCGAGTACACCTTGGCCTCGGCCTTGGACGACTTCTGCTCCCAGGCCATGGACGAGATCAGCAGTCCCGTCCGCGCCTGGATGGTGTGCCCGAACTCGTGGGCCAGCACGGTCTCGACCACGAAGCGTGCCTGCTGCTGGTCGGCAGGGAAGATCTTGTACAGCGGCTTAGCGTAGTAGATGCGCTGGTCAGCCGCGCAATAGACGGCGTTGACGTCGTCCAGGGAGCCGCAGCCGGTGGTGATCGGTTCGGTGTAGACGGTCACCGGGGGGCGCGGCAACTCGAACCCTGCGGAGGTCAGCGGGGGTGACCACACCTTCCACAGGCAGGCGGTGAGGTCATTCAGGTGGGCGGTGAGCTGGCTCACCGAGGCCGTCCGCATGTTCAGCTCGGGCACGGCGCAGTCAGTCGGGTTGGCCACCGACTCCGCGTAGACAGCGTTGGCGGTGAGCCACTTGGTGGCCTGTGAGTAGGTGTCCGGCTGCGGGATGTCGGACGGGTTGAAGTCGGGTGCGGGCGCCTCCACGGCGTTGCCCGGCTCCTGGGTGGGTTCGGTCGGCGGGGGAGTGGACGTCGACGAGTCCGGCTCGGTGGTCGGCACGATCACGGTCGGCAGGTCAGCGGGCTCGCCTGCGGACTCGTCGTCCGAGCCGCCGTTGAGGAAGCTGATCATGGTCATGGCGAAGAGTGCGATGCCGGCCAACATCAGCAGTCCGAGCAGGAGGCTGCGGAACGGACTGCGGCGCTTCGGGCCCTGGTTCTGCGGGCTGAAGTTGCCCGGCTGCTGATAGCCCGGCTGCGGAGCCTGGTACTGGCCGTAGCCGCCACCCTGGGTCGGGTACTGGTAGGGACCCTGCGGATACTGCGGCTGCTGGTATTGCGGTTGCTGCGGCTGCCACTGCGTGCCGGCGGGGGGCGCGCCCCAGGCCTGCGTCGGCCGATTCCAGGTGGGCTGGCCCCATTGCTGGTTGGCGCCCTGTCCTCCCCACTGCTGCGTCACCCTTCCAGCGTAGACGCCATGGCCCGCGTCCGAGGCTGCCGGCCCATCACAAGGTGGACACTCCGCGTCGTCCGGACGAGGAACCGTTCACTCTTTTGGTGGGCGACGCCTGGCGCCATCCGCAGCCGACGGTTGGGCCGTACTGCGGTCACAGGAGCGGCCCGGCCACTAGGGTGTCAGTTGGCTGAACCGATCCATGATCTTCAGCCGGCGGACCTGGACTGGACAGGAGCAGGAAATGACTCGGACCGGGCTCCGGCGCTGGATCGCCGGTGTGATCGCCACTTCAGGCATTTTCTGGTGGGCCGCTCCGGCGGCGAACGCTGCAGAGACCGTCCAGTCGTTCGCGGTGAACGCCACGGTCAACGCGGACGGGTCCCTGCAGGTGGCCTCGACGCTCACTTTCGACGGTGCCCCGCCCGCCACGCTCACCCAGGCGCTGGCGATCCGCGTCCGCACCGCCGACAGCTACGAGTACCGCTTCCAGATCGCCAATGTGGCGGTCACCAGCAATGGCCAGGCCCTGCCGGCTCAGGTCGATGCCGGTGCGGACGCGACCACAGTCAGCGTGGACACCGCCGGCGTGACCGGCCCGATCGAGATCGGCTACACCGTCGTCGGCGCGGCGATGCCGACCGCCAATGACACCACGACCATCGCCTGGGCCCTGCTGCAGGGCCTGAATGTGCCGGTGGCTGCGGTCGATGCCACCATCGCCGTCCCCGCGCAGTTCACCGAGGTCGACTGCGCGGCTGGGCACCCGTCCTCGCCCGGCACCTGTGTCTACTACGGCGGTGGTACGCACGACTCGCCGAGCCCGTTCCTGCACGACGAGAACCGGGCGGCCGGCGACGTGGTCGTGGCCACCGTCCGCTTCCCGCGCAGTGCAGTCGCGGCCAACGCCCAGGTTCGGCAGCTGTGGACGGCCGAGCGCGCCTTCTCGGTGGCGCCGTGGCCGCTCGGGCTGGCGACCGGTTTGCTGGCTCTCGGCGGGCTCGGGCTCTGGGCCGCCCATCGCAAATACGGACGGGACGCGCTCGCACGCAGTGCCGCCACGCCCACGCCGGTGGCGCAGTTCGAGGCGGTCGGCCCGGGGCAGAACGAGTTCCGGGTCATCGACGACGTCCGTCCGGGCGAGGTGGGCACGCTCGTCGACGAGCGCGTCGACCCGGTGGACGTGACCGCGACCCTGCTCGACCTGGCCGTCCGCGGACACCTGGTGATCACGCAACTGCCGTCGGAGACCGCCTACGGCGTGACCGACTGGACCTTCGCCCGCAAGCACTCCGACGATCGGCTGCTGGACTACGAGCACACGCTGCTGGACGCGGTGGCCCCGGTTCAGGGCGAGCCGGTGCAGGTGTCCAACCTGGCCGGCAGCGTCGGCGCGGTGATCGGCAAGGTGCAGTCCGAACTGTACGAAGAGGTCGTTTCGCGCGGCTGGTTCGTGGACCGACCGGACGCGACCCGCAACCGCTGGAGCCTGATCGGTTGGATCGGGCTCGGGGCGGCTGTGCTGGCCGCTGTGCTGCTGGCGGCCTTCACCCGGTTCGGCCTGGTGGGACTCGTGCTGGTCGCCCTCGCGCTCGGGCTGTTGTTCGCGGCCCAGCAGATGCCTTGGCGCACCGCTGCGGGAGCGTCCATCCTTGGCGGTTTGGACGCCTTGCGCGCGGCGATTCAGGTGCAGCCGACCGATTCGGTGGTGGTCGGCAAGGCCTACGCCGGGTTGTCGGCCGTCCTGCCGTACGCGGTGGTGCTCGGCGGCAAGGAGCGCTGGCTCGACGCGCTGGCCGCAGCCGATGTCGACGACACCGCGGACGCGACCGAACTCGACTGGTACCACGGCCCCGAGGGCTGTAATCTGGCCGACCTGCCCGCGTCGCTCGCGAACTTCATCACCACCGTGCAGGGCACGCTGTTCGCTCGCTGAAACGGTCCCTGAGGAGCCGTCCGCGATTAACGAACGGACGGCGACACGTTGGCCGCCGTCATGATCCGGCTCTGGTGGCTCCCGGTACATCGTGAACGGTGACGGCCAGATTCGGAGCTGAACCCGGTTTGGGTTGCAGATGGCGATGGTTGGATCCAACCCAGCGAATGGACCCCGACTTCGATGGCATTTCGGGCTCCCAGATGGCTTGCCATCAAACTCGGGTCACGAACCGGAGCCACGTCGCGACGGTGCTGATAAGCCGTCCAAATCGGGTTGCTCAGCGGTCCGCGATCACGCTCCTGAGTAACCGATTGGGCTACAGCTCCAGGCCGGGGTAGAGCGGGTTGGCGTCCAGCAGCTCGGCGGCGGCGGCCCGCGTCCGATCGGCGACACCGTCGGCGAGGGTGTACTTGGCCTTGCCGGGCGTACCGGCGGCGGTGGTCACCGGGCTGGTGTTCCGCAGCACGTCGGTGATCAGGTCGGCGACCCGGTCGAACTCGTCCGCGCCGAAGCCGCGACTGGTCAGCGCAGGCGTGCCGACGCGGATGCCGGTGGTGTACCAGGCGCCGTTGGGATCGTTCGGCACCGAGTTGCGGTTGGTGACGATTCCGGAGTCCAACAGCGCCGACTCGGCCTGCCGCCCGGTCAGTCCGAACGAGCCGACGTCGAGCAGCACCAGGTGGTTGTCGGTGCCACCGGTGACCAGGTTCACGCCGCGCTTCAGCAGGCCGTCCGCCAGCATCTTGGCGTTGTCGGCCACCGCCTGCGCGTAGGTCTGGAAGGACGGCTGCCGCGCCTCGGCCAGCGCCACCGCCTTGGCTGCCATCACGTGGCCGAGCGGACCTCCCAGAACCATCGGGCAGCCGCGGTCGATGCTCGGCGCGTACTCCTTGGTCGCCAGCAGCAGGCCGCCGCGGGGGCCGCGCAGCGACTTGTGGGTGGTGGTCGCGACCACGTCCGCGTAGGGCACCGGGTTCTCTTCGTCGGTGAACACCTTGCCGGCGACCAGGCCGGCGAAGTGGGCCATGTCGACGAAGAGGGTGGCGCCGACCGCGTCCGCGATCTCCCGCATCTTGGCGAAGTTCACCCGGCGCGGGTACGCCGAGTAGCCGGCCACCAGGATCAGCGGCTTGAACTCCTTGGCGTCCGCCAGCAGCTTTGCGTAATCGATCAGCCCGGTCGCCGGATCGGTGCCATAGGAGTGCTGGGCGAACATCTTGCCGGAGATGTTGTGCCGGAAACCGTGGGTCAGGTGGCCGCCCGCGTCCAGGCTCATGCCCATCACGCGCTGTTGGTTGAAGGTGGCCCGCAGTTCTTCCCAGTCGGCCTCGGAAAGGTCGTTCACGGTCTTCGCGCCGAGCCGTTCCAGGGTCGGGCTCTCGATCCGGTGGGCGAGGATCGCCCAGTAGGCCACCAGGTTCGCGTCGATGCCGGAGTGCGGCTGGACGTAGGCGTATTCGGCGCCGAACAGTTCCCGGGCGTGCTCGGCGGCAACGTCTTCGACGGTGTCGATGTTCTGGCAGCCGGCGTAGAAGCGGTGCCCGATGGTGCCTTCGGCGTACTTGTCGCTGAGCCATGTGCCCATGGTCATCAGCACCGGTAGGGACGCGTAGTTCTCGCTGGCGATCAGCTTCAGTGACGCGCGCTGGTCGGCGAGCTCAGCTCGGGTGGCTGCGGCGATCCGCGGCTCCACCTGCTCGATCACCCCGAGGGCTTGGCGATAGACAGACGAAGCGGTGCTGGCGAGATCGGTCACGGTGCTCTCCTGGATCGGCGACCCGAACACTCTATCGAGGGCACTCCCGCTAGCCGAGCCCCTCTCGCATCGTCGAACGCCCGGCTCGCGCGTGCCAGCGTCCGCCTGGAGCACGCAGGCTTGACCAGCACTACTGGACGCCTTGAACAGGCTGTGTCCGTTGACGGTCAATCTTGATACGATTCAAGCGGTCCGTTCCGTGATCGAATCGTGACTATTGATACGCAAAGGAGCGGTGGTGGGTCCGAGGAACTCGGTGAGCATGCGCGATGTCGCGGTGCTGGCCCAGGTGTCGGTTGGCACCGTCTCAAATGTGCTGAATTCGCCCGACCGTGTGGCGGACGCTACCCGGGCACGAGTGCAGGACGCGATCGCCAAGCTGGGGTGGGTGCCGAACGAGTCCGCCCGCCAGTTGCGCGCCGGCCGCAGTCGCTCCATCGGCATGGTCGTAATGGACATCGCCAACCCGTTCTTCATCGACATCGCGCGGGGCGCGGAGGCGTTCCTCTACGGCGAGCAGTACACCGTCCAGATCGGGAACAGCGACAAGGATGCCGAGCGTGAGCTGGCCATCCTGGAGCGGTTCGAACAGCAACGCATCGGCGGCGTGCTCTACGCGCCGATTGACGACACAGTGGAGCGGGTTTCCCGGCTGCGGCAGCGGGGCATTCCGGTGGTGCTCGTCGACCGAGCGTCCGGCTCTGCGGACTACTGCTCGGTGGGCGTGGACGACCTTGCCGGAGGCCGGATCGCCGGCCAGCACCTGCTGGACACCGGACATCGCCGGTTGGCCTTCGTCGGCGGACCGAGCGCGCTCGCCCAGGTGCGCGACCGGCGTCGCGGCCTGGAGTTGGCCGTCGAACAGGCCGGCGCGGACGTCTCCCTGCTAGCGGTTACCACGCCGGAGCTCACCATCGAAGCCGGGGTGAGCAGCGCCGGCGAGTTGGCCGCGCTGCCGGCCGCGGAGCGTCCGACCGCGGTCTTCGCTGCCAGCGACCTGCTGGCGATCGGGTTGCTGCAGGGCTTCGTCACCGCGGGCCTGCGGGTGCCTGACGACGTCGCGATCATCGGCTACGACGACATCGACTTCGCCGCCGCCGCAGCCGTCCCGTTGTCCTCGGTGCGGCAGCCACGTGAAGAGATCGGACGCCGCTCTGCGGAATTGCTGCTCGCCGAGATCGACGCGGCCGAAGGCGGGCCTTCGCACCAGCACGAGGCGGTGCGGTTCACGCCACAACTGGTGGTGCGGCGCTCTACTCAGTTGAAGCGCCGCCGCAAGGGTTGACAAGGACGGCGTGCGTCCGAGTATCGTTTGAAACGTTCGTATGGAACGTTTCAAACGCCAATGGAGGCCCGGTGCAGAGCAAAGACGCAATCCCGGTACTCGAACTCAAGGGTGTCTCCAAGAGCTTCGGGGCAGTGGTCGCGCTACGCAACGCCGACCTGACGCTGCACGCCGGTTCGATCCACGCGGTGGTCGGCGAGAACGGCGCCGGCAAGTCGACCTTGGTGAAGATCATGGCCGGGCTGTACCAGCGCGACACCGGCACTTTCGAGATGGACGGCCATCCCGTCAGCTTCCGCACGACTGCGGAAGCCAAGGCAGCCGGCGTCGCAGTGATCTACCAGGAGCCCACTCTTTTCCCCGACCTTTCGGTCACCGAGAACGTCTTCATGGGCCGCCAGCCCACCGGACGCTTCGGGCGGATCGACAAGGCCGCGATGCGCGCCGAAGTGGTCGAGCTGATGACCCGGCTCGGCGTCCGCATCGATCCCGACCGCATCACCCAGGGCCTGTCGATCGCCGACCAGCAGATCATCGAGATCGCCAAGGCCATCTCGCTGGACGCCCGCGTGCTGATCATGGACGAGCCCACGGCGGCGCTGTCGGGCGTCGAGGTGGATCGGCTGTTCGCCGTCGCCCGCAGCCTGCGCGACGAGGGTCGGGCGCTGATGTTCATCTCGCACCGCTTCGACGAGGTGTTCGCACTCTGCGACACGGTCACCGTCATGCGCGACGGCACCTACATCGACACCGTCCCCACCGCCGAGACCAACGTTCCGGCCATGGTGCGGATGATGGTCGGACGCGACGTCAACGAGCTCTTCCCCAAGATCGACGTGCCGATCGGAGAGGCCGTCCTCGAAGTCAGTGGGCTGACCTCGCCCGGCCTGTTCGCCGACATCAGCTTCAACGTCCGCGCTGGTGAGATCGTCGCACTGGCCGGCCTGGTCGGCGCCGGACGCTCCGAAGTGGCGCGCGCAGTGTTCGGCGTGGACGGCTACACCGAGGGTCATGTGCGGCTCAATGGAGTGGCGCTCCCCAAGGGCAAGCCGGCGGCGGCGATGAAGGCCGGCATCGGCTTCGTCCCCGAAGATCGCCGGCAGCAGGGCCTCGTCCTGGAAGCCGCAATCGCCACCAACATCACCGACGCCATCCGCGACCGACTGGTGAGCAACGCGGTGATCACCCGCAAGGCCGAAAACGCCGCCGCCCAGGAGTGGGCGCGCGCGCTGGAGGTCAAGGCCGCCTCCCTGGACACCCAGGCCGGCACGCTGTCCGGCGGCAACCAGCAGAAGGTCGTGCTCGCCAAATGGCTGGCGACTCGCCCAAAGCTGTTGATCATCGATGAACCCACCCGCGGCATCGATGTCGGCACCAAGTCTGAGGTGCACCGGCGCATGTCCGAACTGGCCGGCGAGGGCCTCGCGATCCTGATGATCTCGTCCGAGCTGCCCGAGGTGCTCGGCATGGCCGACCGCGTCCTGGTGATGCACGAAGGCCGCCTCACCGCCGAACTCAGCCGCGCCGAGGCCACGCCCGAATCGGTCATGTTCGCCGCAACCCACTCTCCCGAGGAGGTCCCCGCGTGACCGGCATCCAGGCCACCCAGGACAGAGTGGCAACCGTGAGCATCGGCAGTCGTCTGCTCGGCCTGCTGCGTCGGCGGGAGACGTCCATCCTGGCGGCCTTCCTGATCATGGTGATCGCCACCGCTGCCGTCAGCCCGATCTTCGTCTTCAGCCCGGACGGGTGGCGCAACCTGCTGCTCAACCCCGCGATCTACATGGTGCTGGCCATCGGCGTGGCGTTCGTGATCATCACCCGGTCGGTGGACCTGTCCGTCGGCTCGACGATGGGTTTGACCGCGTTCGGAGTGGGTTCGCTCTACATCGCGTGGCCCGGCATGCCGGCGGTGGTGGCCTTCCTCGTCGGCACCGCGTTCGGCGGCCTGCTCGGCCTGCTGAACGGCGGCCTGGTTGCGGTGGCGAAGGTGCCCGGCATGGTGATCACGCTCGGCACGATGTACGTCTTCCGCGGCGCAAACATCCTGTGGGCCGGCTCCACCCGGATCAACGCATCCCAGATGGGGCCGGACTTCCTCGCCTTCGGCAACGCCCAGATCCTCGGCATTCCGGCGCTGACCATCCTCGCGGTCGTGGTGCTGGTGATCGCCGCCTGGTACCTGCACAACATCCGCTCCGGTCGCGAGCTGTACGCCATCGGTTCCGCCCCCGAGGCCGCCGAACTCTACGGCCTGCCGGTGCGGCAGCGGATGCTGATGTCGTTCGTGATGTCCGGTGCGATGGCCGGCCTGGCCGGGGTGATGTTCGCCGCCCGGTACGGCACGATCGCGTCCAACGCGGGCACCGGCTACGAACTGCAGGCGATCGGCGCAGCGGTGATCGGTGGCGTCGCGATCACCGGTGGCTCCGGCACGGTGATCGGTGCGGCCTTCGGCGCGATCCTCCTGGCCACGATCAACTCCGCACTTCCCGTCCTCGGCATCCAGTCGTTCTGGCAGCGCGCTGTCGTCGGCGCCCTCATCCTCGGCGCGATCATCCTCGACCGGGTGCTCGCCGTCCGCCAGAAACGAAAGCTCATCGCGGAAAGGATGGAGCCGTGAGCGCCGTCGCCGTCCAGACCTACCCCGACTACGGCCAGCCGCTGTGGAAGCGGATCTTCCTCACCCGTGAGATGGCGATCATCGCACTGCTGGCCCTCACGCTGCTGGTCGCCAGCATCGCCGTCCCGCATTTCGCCGATCGGCTGACCGCCTACAACCTGTTCCGGGACATGTTCGCCACGCTGATCATCGCGCTGCCGATGGCGCTGGTGATGATCACCGGTGACATCGACATCTCGGTGGGCTCGATGGTCGGCCTGTCCTGCTCGATGCTCGGCCTGCTGTACGCGTCCGGTGTGCCGTTCGAGCTGGCGATGGTGATCGTGCTGCTCATTGGCGCGGCCGGCGGTCTGCTCAACGGCCTGCTGGTCACCCGGATCGGGCTGCCAGCGCTGGCGGTGACGATCGGCACGATGGCACTGTTCCGTGGCATCGCGGTGGGCCTGCTGGGCACCTCCACGATCACGAAGTTCCCGCAGGCCTGGACCGATCTGACCAAGTACGAGATCGGCCAGACCGGAATCCCGTTCATCATGGTGTTCTTCGTGCTGCTTCTGGGCGCCTTCGTCTATCTGCTGCACTTCACCCGGTTCGGACGCAGCGTGTACGCGATCGGCCTGAACTCCGAAGCGGCGGCCTTCTCCGGCGTCAACCGCGAGCGCACCCGGACCATCCTGTTCGTCCTTGCCGGCACCCTTTCGGCGATGGGCGGTATCTACTGGACGCTGCTGCGCGGTACCGCCCGCGGCGACGTCGGCGACGGCCTGGAGCTGCAGGTGATCGCGGCGGTCGTACTGGGCGGGGTGTCGGTGTTCGGCGGCCTCGGAGCTTTGCACGGCGTCGTCGCCGGTGTGCTGCTGATCGGCGCACTGTCCAGCGCGTTGCGCCTGGTGGGCGTGACCGCTGAGGTCATCAAGATCATCACCGGTGTGCTGCTGATCGGTTCGGTGGTCGCCGGCTCGCTGATCGCCTGGATCCAGGACCGAAGAACCAAACCCGCCCCGGCCGCAACCGGCGGGTAGTCGAAATACCCGGGGTGCGCCCCGGCCCAATGGGGTCACTCCCAACCAACTGTCCCATCTGCCAAAGCCGGTCTGGTGGGTCACAACCGAAAGGAACTCCAAATGAAGTTCACTAAGACCGCGGTGGCGCTGTCCGCCGCTGCCTTGGCCCTGATGAGCGCGTGCACCACGCCCGCGGCCACCACGGCACCGTCCGCCTCGGCGCCCGCCACCGACGCAGCCGCCAGCTCGGCTCCCGCTGCGTCCGGCGACCTGAAGATCACGATCCTGCCGAAGAACCTGGGCAACCCGTACTTCGATACCTCGACCAAGGGCATGGAGGCGGCGGCCAAGGAGATCGGCGCCACCACCGAGCAGGTCGGCCCGGCTGAAGCTGCCGCGGACGCCCAGGTGCAGTACATCGAGACCGCGACCCAGCAGAAGGTTTCCGCGATCGCGCTCTCGGCCAACGACCAGACCGCTCTGTGCGACTCGGTCAAGGCTGCCCAGGCCGCTGGCGTGAAGGTCGTCACCTTCGACTCCGACGCCCCGACCTGCCGCGACCTGTTCATCAACCAGGCGACCTCTGAGGGCATCGCCAAGGTGCTCGTGGAGATGGCTGTCGACCAGTCCGGTGGCTCCGGTGAGGTTGCGGTGCTGTCCGCGACCGCCAACGCGACCAACCAGAACGCCTGGATCGACGCGATGAAGAAGTCGCTGGCCGCCGACCACCCCGACATCAAGCTGGTCGACGTCGTCTACGGCGATGACCAGGACCAGAAGTCGTTCGACGAGACCCAGGCCCTGCTGCAGAAGCACCCGAAGCTGAAGGTCATCGTTGCTCCGACCACCGTCGGCATCGCGGCTGCGGCTCGCTACATCTCCACCTCTGACGCCAAGGGCAAGGTCATGGTCACCGGTCTCGGTACCCCGAACGACATGCGCGCCTTCGTCAAGGACGGCACCGTCAAGGAGTTCGCGCTGTGGAACCCCGAGGAGCTCGGCTACCTGACCGTGCACGCGATCAAGGCGCTGGCTGACGGCACCATCAAGGGCGCCGAGGGTGACAAGTTCACCGCCGGCAAGCTGGGCGACTACACCGTCGGTGCGAACCAGACCGTTCTGCTTGGCGATCCCTACAAGTTCAACGCCGAGAACATCGACAACTTCAACTTCTGAGTTGTCTTTGGTGGGTGCCCGGTGCTTCCGGGCACCCACCGGCCAAGGCAGTACCGGGCGGTCTCGCACTTTGACCGAGACCTGCTCGTGCATCACCCCGGGTGGTCGAGCCTGTCGAGACCTGCCCCTGCAACAACCGGGTGGTCGAGCCTGTCAAGACCCCCGACCGGTCGCGCCTAACCGCGCCCGAAGGCCAATTGCGAGAGAAGAACGCTGAAATGACCACTTTCGATTCGATCACCGACCTGCTGGCTGTGCAGGCCATTGAGTTGCCCTCCTGGGCGTTTGGCAACTCGGGCACCCGGTTCAAGGTGTTCGGGACGCCGGGGACGCCGCGGACGGTGCAGGAGAAGCTGGCGGACGCCGCGCAGGTGCACAAGTACACCGGTCTGGCGCCGACGGTGGCTTTGCATATCCCGTGGGACAAGGTGGACGACTACGCGGCGCTGGCCGCATACGCGTCCGATCTCGGGGTGGCGCTGGGCACGATCAACTCCAACACGTTCCAGGCCGACAGCTACAAGTTCGGCTCGCTGACCCATGTGGACGATTCGATTCGGCAGCAGGCGATCGACCACCACTTCGAATGCATCGACATCATGTCGGCAACCGGGTCGCGCGACCTCAAGATCTGGCTGGCGGACGGCTCGAACTACCCCGGCCAGGCCGACCTTCGCGGACGCCAGGATCGCCTGGCGGAATCGCTGGCCAAGATCTACGACCGGCTCGGCCCCGAGCAGCGGATCGTGCTGGAGTACAAGTTCTTCGAGCCGGCGTTCTACCACACCGATGTGCCCGATTGGGGCACCTCGTACGCGCAGGTCGCGGCGTTGGGCGAGAAGGCGATGGTTTGCCTGGATACCGGCCACCACGCGCCGGGCACGAACATCGAGTTCATCGTGATGCAGTTGCTGCGGCTCGGGAAGCTCGGCTCGTTCGACTTCAATTCCCGCTTCTACGCCGATGACGACCTGATCGTGGGTGCGGCCGATCCGTTCCAGCTGTTCCGGATTCTCTACGAGGTGGTCCGCGGCGGTGGCTATGGCCCGGATTCGCCGGTGGCCTTCATGCTCGACCAGTGCCACAACGTCGAGGACAAGATCCCCGGCCAGATCCGCTCGGTGCTGAACGTGCAGGAGATGACCGCGAAGGCGATGCTGGTGGATGCGGTGGCGCTGCAGGAAGCGCAGGATGCCGGGGACGTGTTGGGTGCGTCCGGGGTGTTCATGGACGCCTTCTACACCGACGTCCGTGCCGACCTGGCCGCGTGGCGGGAATCCCGCGGCCTGCCGGCCGACCCGATGAAGGCCTTCGCCGCGTCCGGCTACCTGGCCCGGACCGCCGCCGACCGAGTCGGTGGCACCCAGGCCGGCTGGGGCGCCTGATCCCCGTCCAGAACACATCGCAAGGTGGACCGAAAGTGGCCGAGACGGGCGGTTTCGGTCCACCTTGCGCACCAGGTGGGAGCTGAAGGAGGGCATCGTGGCGAGGTACTGCTTGCTGGGGCATGTGGACGCGGCGAAGCTGGAGGAGTATCGGAGGCGGCACGCCGCGGTGTGGCCGGAGTTGTTGGTCGCGCTGCGGGACGCGGGCTGGCGCAACTATTCGCTGTTCCTGCGTCCGGACGGGCTGCTGATCGGCTACTGCGAAGCCGACGATCTGGACGCGGCCCAGGAGCGCGTTGGCGCCACCGAGATCAACGCCAAATGGCAGGCCGAGATGAGCCGGCTGTTCGCGTCCGAGGGTGCGCCAGACGAGGCCTGGGAGCGCCTGGAGGAAGTCTTCAACCTGGAAGACCAACTCGCCGCGTCCGGGCACTGACCCCGTCCCCGTCAACTTCGCTCCCTTTCGGGAGCGAACTTTGTTCGGGTCGTGCCCGGGGGTGTCTTGACGCGAAGAGGCTGCCGGGGTAGGCTATGAAACGATTCAACGCCGTCGCAAGGAAGCGCCCATGAACCTCGTCGCGAGCCCCGGATCGGTGACCCGATGACCGCCCGTTACTTCGCCGCCGCCGACCTTGGTGCGTCCAGTGGTCGGGTGATCCTGGGCAAGCTGGACGGTGGTCGCTTCGAGTTGAGCGAGACCATCCGCTTCGAGAACGGACCGGTGCCGGCGGACGACGGCATCCACACCGATGCCCGCGGCCTGTTCGAGAATGTCCGCAAGGGCGTGCAGGCGGCGATCGAAGCCAGCGGGGGAGCGCTCGAGTCGGTGGGCGTGGACACCTGGGGGGTCGACTACGGCCGCCTGGACGCGTCCGGCGAGCTGCTCGAAAGCCCCTTCCACTACCGCGACGACCGCACGGTGGGCGTGCCCGAACTGGTCTTCGCCGAGCTCCCGGCCGAGCAGCTGTATGCCACCGCGGGCCTTCAGGTGATGGCGATCAACACGATCTTCCAGCTGATCTCCTCCCGCGAGGATGAACGCTGGGGCGAGGTGAGCAAGATCCTGTTCACCCCCGACCTGCTCAGCTATTGGCTCAGTGGCCGCCGGGTGGCCGAAGTCACCATCGCCTCCACCTCTGCCCTGCTGGACGTGGCCGGACGCAAGTGGTCGGACGAGCTCTGTGCGCATCTCGCGGAGCGCTATGGTCTGCCGCTGCCGGCCGTGCTGCCCGAACTCGTCGAGCCCGGCACGGTCTTGGGCGAAACCACCCCGGGATTGTTTGCGAAGCCGCTCAAGGTGGTGGCGGTCGGGGGTCACGACACTGCGTCCGCGGTGGCCTCGATCCCGGCCACTGGCACCGACTTCGCGTTCATCTCGTCGGGCACCTGGTCGCTGGTCGGGCTCGAACTCGAGCAGCCGGTGCTCACCGAGGCCAGCCGGCAGGCCGACTTCACCAACGAACTCGGCATCGACGGCACCGTCCGCTACCTCAAGAACGTGATGAGCCTGTGGGTGCTCAGCGAGAGCCAGCGGGCGTGGAAGGCCGCCGGACGCGAGTCGGACCTGCGCACCCTGCTGGCCGGCGCGGCCGAACTGCCGGGGCTCGCCTGCGTGCTGGACATGACCGACGAGCGGCTGCTACCCCCTGGCGACATGCCCGGACGACTGCTAGCGATGGCAGCCGAGACCGGTCAGGAGTTGGCGGACGATCCGGTGGCGATCACCCGCTGCATCCTGGACTCGCTGGCGCTGGCCTACCGGCGCACGATCGCGAAGAGCTGTGAGCTGGCCGGACGCGAGGTCTCGGTGGTTCATGTGGTTGGCGGCGGGTGCCAGAATTCACTGCTCTGCCAGCTCACCGCCGAGGCGACTGGCCTGAAGGTCGTGGCCGGCCCGGCCGAAGGCACCGCGCTGGGCAACCTGCTGGTGCAGGCCCGGGCGTGCGGCGCGCTCAGCGGCGATCGGACGGCGCTGCGCGAGGTGTCGATCGCTTCGTCCGAGCTGGTCAACTACGAACCAGGCCTGCTGCCGTTCACCGCCGAGCAGTGGGACGCCGCCGAGCTGCGCGCCTTCGGCGTGCAAGCTCGCTGAGTCGCCGGGCTGCGCCGGACGGGTCGCAGCCCCCAGTGCCGGCTGTTCGTTACGGTTGTCGCGAATTCGAAGTCCAGTTCGTCGCGCGCGTCTGCGCGGCGCCTTGGGCCAGAGATAGCGCTCCGAGTTCACGACAGCTACCAACCTCACGTCCACGGCGCCGAACGTCCCACCCGGCCGGACGGGTAGCGGTCAGCGGCTGGTCTCCACCGGGCTTTGTCGCGATGTCGTTGCTCATCGACTCAGCGGGGGCTGGTCTGGGGCGCTGCTCGATGATCCGGCAGCGATATCGCGACATCGGTAGCGCGAGCGGGCTATCGGGTGCCGTGATTTCGACCCCAAATTCCGCAGCGCGCCCAAGCAGAGGCATGTGTGCGGATCTCGGGTCAGAAAGACGTCACGACCTGCGACGAAG
>Ga0116179_1000693_pt1 | contig 25820 bp, 34 predicted proteins | sample AD_UKC071_MetaG_FD_89751 | JGI IMG/M metagenome (GOLD analysis project Ga0116179, IMG submission 89751) | Active sludge microbial communities of municipal wastewater-treating anaerobic digesters from USA - AD_UKC071_MetaG | ecosystem: Engineered > Bioreactor > Anaerobic > Digestate | place: USA...
AGAGCCCGCCCACCCCGAAGGTGGCACCAGCGTTAGAACCACGGTCCCCCGAGCCGACGAGGACGACGATCAGCTCGCTCATCTCGTCGGTGACGGTGAAGGTCTCCGAGGAGGTCATCGTGTGCACGATGTAGCCGTTGATGACGGCGTCCTTGACCGCCTCCAGGGTGTATTCGGCCTTGAGTGCCGCGCTCTGGTCGGGGAGCCCGGAGACCCCGAACCATCCTTGGAAGATGGCTGACCCCAGGGCGTTGACCGGGGCCATGATCCAGTTCAGGGCGTTGCCCTGCTGGGTGGCGATCTTGTTCTGGAGCGGGGTCCGGTAGAGCCCGTCGACGGTCTCCTGGGTGACGTCTTGCAGGTCGCCGACGTTGGCGTAGCCACTGGCCCCTGACGGGGACGCGCCATCGGGTGAGGTCACCTCTTGCGCCTCTTGTGCTTCTTGGGCTCAGGACGCGGGACGTCCTTGAGCCGCGAGACGTCGATGACCGGTTCAGGCCGGGCCAGCATGGGGGCTGGGGCGATCCGGTCCTCGCGTATCTGCCCGCGCGCGAGCATGTCGTCGATCTGCTCGGGGGCGAACTTGCCATCGCGCACCATCTGCTCCAGCAGGTCGGCCTGCTCGTACTGGGTGTACTGGGTGACGTCGGGCGTGCGGATCGGCGCGGGGTCGGGGGTGTCGATCGGCACCCATTGGTAGGTCGGGTTGAGCCAGTGCTCATCGCCCCGGCGCGGCGGGAGACGTTTGATCTCCTGGCACTCGGGGTGGAACCGGTACCCGGCCTTGAACAGGTGCTCGGACCAGCGTTCGAGGTCATCGGGGTGGTTGAGCATGATCCCGCCGTCGGTGGTCTTGATGCTCACCAGCGCCCACGCCAGATGCAGTCTCGGGTTCTCGGGGTCGGCCTCCATGTCGGCCTGGGTGTGAATTGTCCTGGTAGACAACGTTGCCTAGTCTCTCGTTAGTGATGGATATTCGAGTCACAGAACGCCCAATTCAGACAGTGCTGATGTGACCTCGCGAATCCGCCGCAACATCCGCGCCTGCGGCTCCTCGTTATCCTTGCGGTCCCCGATGACGCACTTCCACCCCGGAGTGCTGGAGCGGTCGAGGGTGAAGGTGAGTTCCTGTACCTGGTCGACCCACACCCGACCGACCGGCCCGCCCTTGATGGTCGAACCGATGCGGTCCCCGAGGAAGAAGTGGCCGCAGCCGTTGTCGCCGACGATCCACGGCACCGCCGCCGCGTCGAACTCGACAGTGTGCGAGAACCGGGACCGGGTGGCCCAGAACGCGGTGCGCAGTGCGAGCAGTGATGACAGCGAGTAGGCCCGGCTGTTGTCGTCGGCCAGCATCTCGTTGTAGTGCGAGCCTCCGGCGTGCATAGCGCGCACGATGTGGCGGAAGTTCCACCACGCCAGGACGGTGTCCTCATAGATCGGCTTGAGCAGGGTGTCGACGATATTGCCCAGGGCAGAGAAGCCGAAGAGGCCGCCGAGACCGCCAGCGAGCGTCTGAATCGCCGCCGACATCGTCTCGTTGACAAACGGCATCGAGTGTCCGCCCGCGACCACCTGAATGGCGGTGGCGGGCGTAATAGTGAAGGTGGACTTCGTGATCGGACTTCGATCCCCGCAGCGGAGGATCACCCACGGTCTGGCAGGCATCGTCCCCATCCAGTTCTGGACGAGGTACTGCGTGTCATCGACCGAGTCGGTGAGCAGGTCCAGGGTTTCGGTGATGAAGTCGTCGGCCATCTGCGCGATGGTGCGGGTCAGCCCGTCGAAGATCGTGCCGGAAGTGCCTGTGCCGCTGTAGTACCCGGACTTGTCAACGATGTCGATGACCAGCGCGCCGTGACGCGGGGTGAACCCCGGCCACGGCTGGGGGTCTCCGGTGAGCCAACGACGGCACACGACCATGAGCTGGGCATCTTCCAGGGTGCTCTCGGCCATGTCCGCCCAGGTGCGGAACCGGCTGTGCAGAATCGTCCACAGCGAGGAGTCGCCGAAGAAGCTGGACGGCTTGACGACAATCCACCAGGTCGCCATGTTCAGGTTCGTCTGGTTGGCCGGGTTGAGCGGGTCGGCCGGGATGTTCCACAGGTTGCCGTAGATGCGGATCAGATTCACGAACAGCGCCAGCTTGAGCATGTAGATGCTCGGACCGGCCAGCAGGAACGAGCGCGGGAACTGCAACGCCGCAGGAAGGAACGGGTTACACCAGGCGAGGATGTAGCGCAGTTCTTCGTAGTCGTGGTTGAAGGTCAGGATCAGGCGTTCCTTGCCCGAGTCATCGACGTCGGCGACCGCCGAGGTCATCCGCCCACCCCACCTGGCACCGTCGCGGTCCATCGTGATGTGGACGTTGCGCAGCCGGTGGTCGACGTCGAGTACCCACTTGGCCAGGAAGTGATGCAGGGGAATCTCAATGACCGCGACGCCGGTCTCGTTCAGCTTCCACTGGAAGCTCGCGCTGATCGCATTGGAGACCCGGCCCCGGTACTTCCAGTCGCCGTCCCACAGTCGGATCAGCGGTTGGTTGATCTTGCGGGCGCGCCTCATTCTGCGCACCGTCCGGTGGGTGAAGTGCCGAGTGTCCAAGCGGCCCTTGGTGGCGACTGACACGCTCACCCGGCAAGCCCCCACGGCCGCTGGAAGTTCCGGGGAATGCGCACCTGGCAGGCTGCGCCCGCGCTCGCGCCGGTTACCGACACCGGTAGGTTCACCGGGTCGTCGGCGATACCGGCCTGCGGGGGGATCGCGTACAGCGGCTCACTCTGGAGCAGGCCCCAGATTTGAGAACCGTCGTCGGCCACGATCGTCTCCTCGGTCGGGTCGTAGTTGACGGTGATGCCCACCGACGTCAGGGCGGGCATGGTGATATTCCGGTTGGCGTCGATCCCGAAGCGTCCCCATTCGTCCGAGCCGTAGGAGCGGTCAGGGAGCATCCAGATGCCGGGGGCATCGAGCACGAACACCGGATAGGCGGGCATGTCGGTCTCGTTGACGCCGGGGAAGGTGAACGACTGCGCGGACCCGACGGTCTCGAACTCGTAGGTGTCGTCCTCTTGGGTCCAGAACGGCCACCCGGCGGTCAGGGTCAGCACCAACTCGGACTTGGCCCAGATGCGCGGGTCGCGCTCCATCTTCTCCTCGGTCGCCTCGGTCAGGCGGCATCGGAGTTCGCGGGTGCCCCACTTCTCGGTGGTGACCCGGATGGTTGAGTCCTCGGTGTAGGACCAGTTCGACCGGAAGCTGTCGTTGTTGTCCTGCCATTCACTGGCGGTGTCGCCCAGGATGTTGAACCCGAGCACCAGGTCGCGCCGGTTGTAGCGCATCCCGCCCCACCGAGCACCCCAGCCGAACGCGGTCTCGTTCCAGATGGTCGTGATCGGCACGTCGAGCATTCCCTGCGGGCTCAGTGCGAGTTCGACCTTGCCCTGAAACCCTTTGCCGGAGGTGAGGAAGTAGTCGCCTCGGGTGCCGATGATCTCTACTGTCGCGGTATCGCCGTCGGCCAAGTCGGGCTCCTATTGAATTACGTTGCCACCCAAGGGGTCGGGTAACCACCGGGGAATGATCGACCGAAGATTGGTCGATTCCTATCGCCGCCCGCCCGCGTACCCCATCGCCTCGCGGTTCTCCCGGAGCTTGGTGAGCCGGAGAGCCTGCTGGGCTTCCATGCCGTGGATGTTGTACGTGGGCGAGTACGAGCTGTTGTTCGTGCGAGTACTGGTGGCGTGGTTGGCCGCTTGGGTGATTGCCGCGACGCCCTGACTCTTGAGCGACTGGGCGAAGTTGAGACCTTGCAGCGCCGCGTTGTTCACGCCCTTCATTGCGCCGTAGAACGTGTCGACCGCCGCCGCACCGGCCGGGCCGACGCCGGGAATCGCCGAGATCGCGGTCTTGGCCGCGCCCTGGGCGACCTCGGCCATGCTGCCGTTCTGGAGCGAGGTCAGAATGCCTGAGACGTCCTGCCACTGGTCGTCGGTGAGGACTGGTTCGGGCTTCTTGGTCCTATTCGTGCCGACCTCATTGGGCATGAGGTAGCCGCCACGGTCGTAGAGATAGGTCGCGGTCATGGTCTGCGCCTCGGTCAGCTTGGACTTGATCTCGTCCATGTAGCCCTGGCGCCCCCCGGCGAACGCATTCTCGGCGGTGTCGATGCTCGGAGCCTGCTGGAGCCAGAAAATGTTCTTCCAGATGTCCGACGACGCCCCCTCGGAAGCGCGCTTGATGTCGAGCCGATTGAAGAACTCGGAGATGTTCGTGTTCACGTTGTCGCGGCCGGGGTAGCTGGTGTCCTGCTGGTAGATACCGTTCCAGCCCTGCGGGTTGTTCCGCATGATGAGGTCCGACTCTTGGAGGGCCGTGGAGAGCGTCGCCGTGGCGTCCTGATCGGAGTATCCGCGACTGGTTGCCTCGCCAAGAATTGCCTTGGCGATCTCCTCGCGGGAAGACTGATTCGTCAGGTTGCCAACACCGGCGAGCTTCTTGCGCTCGGCCTTGTTGTCTTCCTTCTTCTCGTCTTCCTTCTGCTTCTTCTCGTCCTTGGCAGCCTGGTCCTTCTGCTGCTGCTCGGCGCGCTCGGTCTGGCGCTGCTCGACCGAAGCCTGAATCGACTGGAGGTAGGCACCCTGGAGCCGGTTGACTTCCTTGTCGTACTCGTCCTGCGTGATCTTCTTGGCCTTGAGGTCCGAGTTCAGCTTCTTGATCGACTTCTGGTAGTCGAAGCCCTGATTCTCCTGGTCACGCTTGGTCTTGAGGTTCGCGTACGCAGTGTCGGCGTCGGTCTGCTCGGTGTAGAACGCCTCTTGCAGGTTGGCCAGCCGCTTGTCGTACTCGGTCTGGCTGATCTTCCCCGACTTCTTGAGGTTGTCGAGCTTGGTCATCGCGGCAAAGAACCTGTCGCGGCGGGTGGCCGATTCCTTGCGCCACTTCTGCTCCTCGGCGCTGGTCTTGTCCTTCTTCTTGTCCGAGGTGTCCAGCTCGTCGGAACGGTCCTTGCCGAGCAATCCGCCGGTGGCCTTGTAGAGCTGGGTCTGGAGCTTCTTCTGGTCCCACGGCACCTTGTCATCGTCGGCGTCGACGCCCGCCTTGAACGCTTCGAGAATCGGGATGTTGTCGCTGATCCCGAAGACACCCAGGAAGTCTTGGGTGTAGTCGCGCGCGGCACCGGCAGCGATCTTCGACACCCACCCGGAGATCGTGGTCGGGGTTCCGTCGTCATTGTTGTTGTTGTTGTTGTTATCGGTTGACTCGGGCTCGTTGGTCAGACCGTCGTTGCTCCACGGGTAGAGCGAGGGATCGTAGGTCGAATTGACTCTGGTGCCCTCGTTGACGCCGTAGAGGTCGCCGACGTCGACCTTCTTACCGTTTGAGTCGTAGAGCTTATCGAAAGTCAGGATCCCGTTGACGATCTGCTGAATCTGTTCGTCGGAGAGCTTGGGGACGTCAGTGGGAGCGTGGTCCATTGCCCAGTGGATGTGGTCACGATGGCCAGCCATTGTGCCCGAGCCGTAGAAGCCGTAACCGTCGCCGACATCCTTGCGGTCCTTGACATTGTGGTCGAACGGGCTATGGATCAGCTCAAGCGTCTCGGAGCCGTAATTCGCGAAAATCCACGCGGCCTGCTTGGGGAAGTTGCCCCAGTCGCCCCCGAGGTCAATCGCACGCCCCGCATTGTGATTATCGGGATGACCCTCAGTCATTACGGTGCGAGTTGCGCTGGACAGCACCGCTTCGGGGAACTGTGCCCGAATGACATCCCACATCGCCTGCTGAATCTCGGTGGTGATGCCCTCGCCCGAGATATTCCCTAGTGCGACCGTGCCGCCACCGGCGAACTTAGGCAGAGCGAGCAGCTGCGCAGCGACCGCCGGGGACGCCTGCCACCCCTTGTTCATAGCGACCTGGAGCGCTTCGTTGCCGCCGGCACGAGAGCGCTCGGTCATGACGCGCTCGCGGTTGGACACCCAGGCAGTCGGGACGCCTTGGTAGTTCACGCCCAAGATGGAGTCGGAGGTGCCGGTGCCGGGGCCATAGAGCGCGCCGTCGGAGGTGCGCCCAGCCTCGCCGCCCTCGGCGAAGGATGGGATCAAGCCGCCGGTCTTGCGTCCACCGTCGGCATCCCCCCGCACCTTCCCCTCGGCACCGATATACTCCTGCCAATGGGTGCCTGCCGACACCCCCGACCCCGCGCCGATCCGCACGCCAAACGTCACCGTCCGCCGCTTGTCGGTGAACTGCTTCAAGTCGATATCCGCGAGTTTGATGTCATTGCGAAGCTGCTTGAGGAGGAGCTGGGCTTCGGGGATATTCTCTTTGTCCTTGAAGTAGTTGGTGATTTTCTGGAGTTCGGTAAACGAAAGCGCCTTGCCCTCCTTGAGCTTCTGTAGCTCAAGTGCGACCTCGGGGTGAGGACCCTTCTTCTCGATGTCCTCCAGTTGTTCCTTTGCGTCCTTGGACCTCGCGTAGAACTGTGCGTCCTCAAGGCTGATCTCGGGGTTGATCTTCATGGCCGCGAGAACGTCAGTGTTCTCCTGGACGACCTGGAGTCTGGCTAGTGCTTCATCGTCCTTGACGGTGACCGTCACCTTCTTGGTGACCGGGTCCTGCTTGCTGCGATCCAGGCCAAACTTGGTCCAGAAGCCGTCGATCTTGTCCAGGTCGTCGATCGTGGATGGGTCGACCTCGATGGTCGACCACTTCTTTGCCCCCTCCTCGAACTGGAGGTCCTGCACCTGCTCACGGAAGGCTTCGGTCCGCTCGTTCTGGTCGGCCTTGTTCTGGCGGGCAGTAGCTAGGGCGTCGGTCTGATTACCCAGGTCGGCACCTGCGCGACGGGTGGACTTGAGGATTTCTCGCTCATCGTCACTGAGCGGCGTCTTGTACTCGTTGTCCTCGACGCCCCTGCGAACCCGATCCCAGTACTGCTTTCCCCAGGCGGGGTGAAACTTCTCCATTCGCGCCCGCATGTCGGCATTGCCTCGGTATGCCGCCACGTAGTCTTGCTGACTGAATCCGCCCTCTCTAAGTACCAGCGTGCTCCGCAGTCGGGGATCGGCATCGCTCCCCTTTTCGTCGAACACCCCCGCCTTCTCCAAGAGCGAGAAGGTATTCGAGTCCAGGGCCGCGTTGACCTTCGCGAGTGCGCGCTCGTCGCCGCCCATCGCCTGCATGTAAGTCTTGGTGTCAACCCCGGCCTTGGCAATATCCTGGTAGGTGCCGTCCTTCTTCATGGAGGCATCGAGCGCGGCCCAGCCATTCTTGTCCAGCTCGCCGGTTTGGGTGTTGAGCGAATCGGTCAGCTCGTCGACGCGCCGCTTGTGCTCGCGCGCCGCCTCCGCCGCCTCGCGCTGCTTGTCCTGGTACTTGCCGAGCCAGGTAACGCCGACAACTAGGGCGCCGGTAACGCCAAGTCCGACCGGACCGCCGAGCGCGCCCAGGAGACCGGCCGAGCCGAGGGCGTACCTGAGCCTGCCTGCCATACCCACCGCGCCGCCCGTGCCGCTGGCACCTGCTGCTGCGGCGCTGAACCCGGCCAAAGCCTTACTCGCTGCCGTGACAATCCCGCCGATCTTGAAAGCGGTATAGAGACCACCGAGGGTGATGACGAGCAGTTGCGCTGCGCCGTCGGCGGTCGCAAGCCAGGTGGCGACCGGCTCCAAGACTTGCGCGATCGTCTCCAGGATTGGCAGGAAGACACCGAAGCCAGCGCCAGCGAGTGCCGCCCCGAAGTTGATGAGCGAGAGTGTGATGCGCTCAATGGAGGACCAGAACGAGGCGAGCTTAGTCGCCACGCCGCCCTCGCCAAGCTGCTCATTCCAGTCTTTGAGCATGTCAAGGACGTAGTTCCAGCCGTCGTCACCCGCACCCGATGCCGGCAAGAGGATCTTCGCGAAGATCTGTGCAGCCTGCGACCCGACTTCGATGAGCTGCTTGACCTTGCGGATGCCGTTGGAGATGAAGCGGCTGAGCCGCCCGTCCTCGGACATGACCTGGAGCGAGTTCGCTGCCTTGCTCATGTAGCGCTCAAACTCCCGAGCGATCTTCGGGAGGTGCTGAGCCGAGCCGCCGCCGACAGTCGCGAACATGCGGCCCAGCTCGCCAGCGCCGCGCAGCATGGGGGCCATCGACTTGGCCATACCGTCGAACATGTCGCCCCAGTCGGCAATGGCCCGAGGGTCGCGCATCATCATGAAGATGTCTTTGACGCCGGTGTTCGTGGAGGTACTGATCGCGCCGAGGCCCTTGGTGAGGGCGGGCAGATAGTCCTTGGCGAGGGCGGCGACCGAGTCGCCCATCCCTGCGAACAGGTTGTTCTGGACCGTCTTCTTGAGGTCGCCAAACTCGTCCTTGAGGCCGCGTACCTTCTCGACGAAGTCGCGGGCGTTGGGGGCGAGCTTGGCGAGGGCCTTCTCGTATTCATCCGTCATGCCGCTGGCGGACTTGGTTGCCTGCGCCTGGGCGTACAGCGCCTCGCGGAGGGCGATATTCGAGTCTCGCAGGGAGAGTTGGGCATCCCGCAGAGAGCGGGTGGCCTGGATGGCGCTCACGTTCGCCGACTGGACCTTCTCTTTCGCCGACTTGACGATGTCGCCGTTCTCGATGCCCTTCTCGTTGGTCTCGGCAGCCTTGACCCGAGTGTCGGCGGCGTTCTGCTTAGCCTCCTGGTAGCTCTGCATCGAGGTACGCACCCGCAGATCGGCCTCGCGGACGTCCAGCGCGCTCGCCTCGCCCTTGGCGTATTGCGCCTTGAGCTTGGTGAGATTTTCCTTGGCGCGTGCAACCGAGATCGCCGCGCTCTCGGTGTTGAGCTCTGCGTTCTTGAGTTCGTCGTTGACGTCGCGCAGCTCGCGGGCTTGGTCCCGGTAGGCATCGTTGAGGTCTTCGACGGCTTCGCGCTGGGACTTCTGGGCGTCGGCGACACCCCGGTATGCGTCCGAAATGCCTTCTTGGGCGCGAACGATCCCTTCCTTCGCGCTCTGGACCGACTCGGCGGCGAGCTGCGCCTCGTGTGCCAGGTCTCCCGTGGAGTCCTCCGCCGCCTCGGCGGCAGCGCTTGCAGCCGAGAAGGCATCCGAGATGCCGGACATGCCCATTTTGAGCACGGCCATCGCCCCGGCGAGACCGCCGATCGCTGCGGGGAGCAATGCGATCGCGCCTGCCGCCTGGGCCGCAGAAACGGCCAGTGGCACGAAGGACAGCTTCGCTAGTTGCGTCAGCGGCCCAATGAGGCCCCCGCCGAGGCCGAGGCTCATCGTGCCCTGGAGGCTGCTCAGGAGCGACTGTAGGCCACCGTCGGTATCGAACCGGATGCGGATAACCGGGCCTTGGGTGCGGTTGTACGTCTCGATAACGCGCGTGACGTTGCGAAGCTGCCGCCCCAACTCGGCGAAGTCGACGGCGACGCCGATGTTGATAGACCCCAAGCCTGCCGCCGCGACCGCCGCCTGGACCTTGGTTCTGAGTTCGTTGTCGTCGACCTCGAACCCAACCTTGACCTTCGTGCCCACCGACGCGGCCCGCGCGGCGTTGCGCACACTCCGGTTGAAGTCGGTGACATCGGCGACGATCGTGATCTGGACTGTTCCACCGTGGGTTGTGCCACCGGGCATGGCGCCCCCTTCGGGTCAGTCGAGGCCGCACATCGCGGCAAGGTTGTCGGAGGCTTGTCTGTCGGCCTCGGCGAGCAGTTCGGAGAACCGGCTCTTGGGGTACGGGAGCTGGGGCGGTTTGCCGGGGCTTCCGCCCTGGACGGCTACCGTCGTCGCGATCAACACCTGGAGCGTGTTCGCGATGTGAATCAGGGTCTCGACTTCGCGACTGAGGCCGACGAAGCTCTCGGGTGCGTCCTCGTCGTCGAGTCCGGGCAGTCCTGCCTTGATTCGGGCCTGGTGCTCGGTGATCGCTTCCTGGGCGAACTCCTCGTCCCGCAGGATGGCGTTCTGGTACCAGGTGCCCCTGGGGAGCTTGCCGAGGAAGCGCCACAGCTCCCCCCACGGGCGTACGCCGTGGAAGTAGTCGTAGATGCTGATGCCAAGCTCGCGCTGGAAGTCGTAAGCGATCTCGTCGCCGAACTTGTCGAAGAGCGCGATCAGGCTGGGGATTTTCCCGGCACTGCGTCACTCCCCTTGCCCACCTGAGCCTGGAAGTGGTCGCGGATCAGCTTGATGAGCCCGCCGATCATGTATTCATCGAACCGCTGGGAGATCATAAGCGACTTGAGCCGGGCAAACTCGGTCTCGTCCCCCACGACGGCTTCGAGCAGGTCGTGCACGTCCTGGAGCTTCACCGCCCCTTTGATGTCGACCAGGTTGGAGATGACCACCTGCTGGATCGCGGTGGTCGGTGACTGGATGACGATCGGCGGGTCGACGACGTCGATGATGAACGGCGTGAACTGGCGGGGCGTCTCATCACCGTTCGGGTCGTCGGCGCGCAGTTGCGCGGCCTCGTACTTGAGCCGGGACCATGTGTCGAGCGTGGTCGGGTCGAGCACGTCGCCGTCGATGACCGTCGGGTGCTCGACCTTCGGCTTGGCCTTCTTGGTCGGCGCGCGTTTGGCGGGAGGCTTGGCGGTCACTTCGCGACCCGCTTGGTCACCGGCTTCTCGGCCTCGTCGACCTTCGCCGGCTCAGGCTTGGGTTCGGGTTTGACCTTGTACCCGTTGCCCATGACCAGGTTGTTGTACCGGGTCGGGTCGGTGACGTGCTCCTCGATACCGGACGGCGAGACGAGGGTGACGGGAATGAAGGACATTCGTTCTCCTGGGTGCGGTGGATTGTGGATAATCGCGGGATGCGTAAGTGGATTGCGGCGATTGCCGCTGTTGGGGTGGTTGCTGGGTGCGGCGGGTCGACGACCGCTGAGCCGACCAAATCGCCGATCATCAGCTCGCCAACCACCCTGGCGAGCAGCTTCGGGGGCTCGGAGCACCAGAGCGTCACAGTCGGGCGAGACGTAACGACGGGGCAGTATCGGGTTGAGCGGGTGGAGAGTGGACTCAAACTCCCTGCTGATGACGATGGCGATGATTGCCCCGTGGTAATTCGCGATAGCACTGGCGAGAACCTTGTCAGCCTTTTCGCGCGCTGGGGGCAATCGCTCCACCTCAATAGCAACGGCGTTCGGATTACGACCAGTTCCAACTGCCTATGGACCAAGGTGGACTAGCTGAAAACGGGGGACGACCCACCCCGTTTTCAGCTAGAACTCAGGACAGAACAGGCGTCATGGTCCCCGGCACGACCGACAGGTCACCACCGTTGACGAGCGCGATCGTGTACGGACCGCCCGCAGCGCCCGAGCCAGTGGAGCCGGACGCGCCGACGGTGACCAGGCCGTTGAGTGCGGTCTCGATGTTCGCGCCCGTGGACGCCTCGGTGAGGGTGGTTGAGGTGGCGACGCCGTTGACCTTGAGTCCGAAGTTGCCGGTGGCACCGGAGGGAATGGTCAGCGTGTAGGTCGACTTGAACCCGGCGGAGATGAGCTGCTTCTTCCAGCCGGGACCGCCGAAGAAGTGCTTGACCGAGAACCCGAGCGCCGAGTCGACCATCGCGGTGCCGGTGATGCCGTAGACCATCGGGTCGTTCTCGGACCAGGACGAGTCGGCAACCGAGCTGACCGAGAACTTCGGCAGGAGCTTGGCGATGTAGATTTCGTCCTCGCCGTAGCCGTCGGCGGCGACGAAGATGATGCGGTTGTAGATTTTCCGCAGCACCGTGGGCTGGGCGAATGCGACCTCGCCGGTGGAGGCGTCGGGCACCAGCGCGGACAGGTCGACCTGGTAGTACTGCTCCAGCGTCGCGCGCTTGGTCTCCTGGCACTCGTAGGTGACGTTGGTGACGTCCTTGGTGAAGTCGATGCGGGTCGGCTCGGCCTGGCCCCACGACTCGACCTCGGAGCTGTCGGTCTGTCGCTGGAAGCTCAGGCCGGACTGCTTGGAGAGGTTGCCCAGTCGGTTCCAGCCGACCGAGAGCGGCAGGAGCTGGGAGTTGGGCGAGGTGGTGATCGCCGTCGGCGGGATCACGCCCATCTTGGCGACGGCGATGAAGCCTCGCAGCGCCTTGCGGATGTTCTCGTTCTTGAGGGCAGACAGGTCCTCGAGCGTGGGCATGTGGACTCCTAGAAATGCGAAAACCCCCAGGCCCGAAGGCGAGGGGGTGGAAGGGGAATGGGGGTTACTGACGCCGGAAATGGAGCATGTACGTCGACTGCACCATCGGCTGTTTGGGCATCGGGGCGGCTGCCAGGCGGATGCCGTTCTGTTCCTCGGCGGTGTCGACCAGGACGCCGCCCACCTTGCGGCCCCGGATGTCGAGCACCAGTTCCCTGATCTGGTTCGACAATGCGAGGGCTTCGGTGCGGGTCTTGGCGATGATGTTCACCTGGAGGATCGGGCGGTCGGTGATGCCGTCGGTCGAGCCGCCGACCTTGAAGCACCAGGCGCACGGCAGAAGTGTGGAGATGTCTTCGGGTAGCTCGTTAAACGCCTTGCCTGGACCGAGAACCTGCTCGGCGAGGTCGCAGATGACGTTCTCCGAGTCCGGGAACTGGCCTACGGTCACGCCTGGCCCATCGCCTTGAGTACGTCGTGCATGATGTGCTGGCCTTCAACCCACTCCCCCGACAGGTAATGCCGGAAGCCGTACTCCTGGTACGGCGCGTAGTGGGCCTCGAACTCGAGGTGCCCTTCGGGGTTGCCGTGGCGGTCGACGGTGATGACCGTATTGACCGCGTTTGCCATGAACCCGGTGTCCTTGCGGGCCAGCGAGCGCCAGATGTCCGCGCCAGCGTTGAGCTTGCGCGCAATCTCATCTCTGGCGGCGTCGCGGACGACGGCCCCTATGCGGTTCTCGTTCAGGGTGACCTTGCTCATGCGTCGCCGCCCTCAAATCTGGTCCGGGTCAGCCCCACGTGCATTCGCGGCGTCCAGCCGGTGAATGGGTTCTTCGGGACCTCGGGAATGCCCTCGACATCGAACTCCTCCCCGTCGGGGGCGCGGAGCCTGTCGCCTTTCTGGACGTCCGAGCCGATCGGGATGCCCAGGGTGATACTTAGGCGGGGCGAACCGGCCTGAGCCTCCCCGGTGGTGTCGGACTTGGTGGAGCGGATTTCGTTGCACGGGCCGATCTGCCCCACCGGGGAGTAGTCGCCGTGGTCGCCATCCATCGAACCGAACCTGCTGGGGGCCACGGTGCGGCGCAGGACCGTGTACATGACCCCGTGCGGGAACGTGAAGGGCGTGCGCAGAATCTCCTCGCGCGCGAACTTCTTCGGCCAGACCGGGACTACCACAGCAGTGGCACCCCGTTGCCGTCGGTGAGCCGTTCGGTGCGCAGGATCGCCAGAGCCGCGGGGCAGAGCGTGGTGAGCGCGGTCTTGAGTTCTTCGACGCTGCGCAGCGAGGTGTAGGAGACCGAACCACCGTCAGTGGACTGGGACGTGACTTCCGGGGCCTGCCCGATGAGTCCGACGTTCGGGTCCACGTCGGCGGTGATCCAGTAGGACACCTGCGCCACAACGGCGCGCTTGAACGCCTGCACGAGCCGGGGCTCCACCGGGTACCCGTCCTCGTCTACCTCGTAGACATCCCGCAGGGTTAGAAGTTCCACGAGCGCTGATGCCTGCTCGATGAACCCCGTGGGTGGCGGGTCGGTGAAGTCTCCCGGCTCGGCGTAGGCGCGCATCACTGGGCTGTTTCGCCCTCGACGACGGCCGTCTCCGGCTCGTCGGCCTCGGGGAGAGGCTTCTCGGCCTCAGCCTTCTTCGTGGCGCGCCGCTTGGGGGCGGGCTTGTCCTCGTCGGGCTCCTCGGTACGTACCCAGCGGGCGATGCCCTCCAGGTAGTCGATCGGCTCCGGCGAGCGGATGACCTGCCCTCCCGGCTCCAGGGAGGTGTAGACGTAGCTCATGCCGCGTTCGCACCCTTGAGCAGGACGGCCCGGTCCGCGTCGATCGTCTTGGTGCCATACAGCACGTCGAGCGAGATGATCGTGCGCTTCTTGGTGATGTCGTAGTCCTGCACCACCCGGATGCTCACGCCGTTGTAGGACTGCACCGAGCCGTAGGCACTGGGGGGCACCTCCATCGGAGCGGTCACCAGGGCGAAGGCGCTCTGGTGGAAGGCGATACCAACCTCGGTGGTCGGCTGGCCGCTTGCCGGCGAGACGGCGGGCTGCACGATGTTCTGGGTCTGGTAGGCGTCGATGCCGAACAGGTCCCGGCCGATGCTGCCCCGGCGCAGTGCCTCGGTGGTGCCCGACTTGTCGGCGTGCTTGAGCAGGTCGGAGCTGAGCCACTTAGCCTTGGTGGTCGGGCCGGTGACCGCGTGCCGCAGGGAGGCTGGCACCTTGCGGATGTCGAGCAGGCGTCCGGCCTCGATGAGCACTTCGGGCTTGTCCCACTCGAACCCGGCCGGGGTGATACCGGCGACCTGGACCGTGTTGGTCTTCATCTCGGTGATGATCGCCCGGTCGATGTGCTGGCCCAGGGCCTCGGTGGCCGGGGTGAGGACCTGGTCGTCGAAGGACTGGATGTCCAGCGCCAGTTCCTCGGAGGTCACCGACACCGACACGTCCGCGATCTTGTTCAGCGAGATCGGAATGCTGTCCTCGTCGACGTCCTGGAGCACGATGCCGGTGGCCCGGTTGAACTCGGACGCGGTGAGCACGGCGGGCTTGCGGATGTTGACGGTGTTGCCGACCTTCTGGGGGCCGGTGAAGTTGGCGCTGTGATCGGTGTGGATCAGCGGCACCATGACCAGGTTCTCGTACAGGGTTGCGAGCGCCTGACGGGCGATCACATCCGGTGTGAGGAAATCGTTTGCCATGACTGGCCTTTCGTTTCAGCTAGTACCGAAGACCGAAGCGCTTCTCGCGGTATTCGCGACGCGCTTTGATGAGGTCTTCGATGGAATCGGGGGTTTTCTTCTTCTTCTCGTTGTTCCCCCCGGACATGTCCCCACCCGAGCGGCGTGGTGCCTTCGGGGCGAGCCTGAGTTCGGGGTTGTCTTCGAGTGCCGATTCGACTGCTGCGGACACCTGGTCGGCAAAGTCTTCGTCGTCGGGGTCAAGGTCGTAGAGGGCGTCTGACCCGCGCAGGAACGGGAACAGCAGCTTCTCGTTGGCCGAATGCTCACGCGCGGCCTCGCGCAGCGCGTCCTTGACCTTGTAGTTGCGCAGTGATTCAGCTGCCTCGTGTGCCTGACGGTTGGCCTCGGCGATCAGTTCGTCGGGGTCTACCTCGTCGTCGTCGCCCAGCCCCAGTGCGGTGTAGATGTCGCGGGCGAACTCCTCACGAGCGCGCTCTGCGGCCTCTTCTGCGGCCTGGCGTGCGGCTTCCTTCCCCTTGACGCGGTACTGGGCGGCTTCCTTGCGAAGCTGCTCGACGTACTCGCGGGAGAAGGACTCCTCGGCGGACTCCGTGTCAACGTCGCCTGCCTGGGTATCGACCTCGTCGTCAAGCTCGTCGGGTTCGGTCTCGAACTCGTCGTCGATGAAGTCGTCGTTCTTGTCGGACATGGGTTCCTTTCGTCACGCACCCGGCGTGATTTCTGGTGAGGCAGCGCGCATCTGGAGCGTGCGACCGCCCTTCGGCGGTGGTCTTTTATTCGTCGCCCTCGTCGGACTGCTCAGGCTGCTGCTGAGGCCGTTGAGGTGGGCCCTCCAGCCCTTTCTGGTCCTCCTGCGGCGGCTGGCCACCGGACATGCCGGTATCCAGGTCCTTCTTGATCCGCTTGACCTCGTCGTTGACGTCGTCACCGGACCAGTTCGGATTGCGTTCGCGCACAGCCTGCTCGATGGAGATCAGGTTCGATGCCGCCAGGGAGGACAGTGTGCCCGCTTGCGTGGACGGGTTGACCTGGGGGCGGATCGGGAACCGCACCTCGGGCGCGTCTTTCAGCTCGAAGTTGGTGCCGAAGATGTTGTGGTCGAGTTGCACCATCGCCTCGGCGAGTGGCTGGAGCGCGGCCTTCCAGTAGTTCGCCTTCTTGTCGCGGGTGCGCTCGGAGAGCTTGTCACGCGATTCGATCTCGGTGGCGGTCTTGGTGACCGTGAGGGTGTCGTCGGCGAAATTGGACGCCGAATAGCCGGCGCCCCGCAGAATCGCGTTCAGTAGCTCGGCGGCAGTGTTGGCGTGCTCAGACCAGCGGATGCTGAACTGGGTGCTCTGGATGTTGCCGCCGTCGGCCATCTTGCCCAGCGCCCGGATGGAGGTGAACACCTCCTGCTCAAGGTCGAAACTCGCGCCCTTGCCCGGTCCTTGGTTGGCAAGTATGTTCTCGTCGATGAAAATGCGCGCCTTGGCCAGGTCGAGGTCCCGGACCCAAGAGCTGTAGGACTGATCCAGGGCGTCAAAGAGGGGTTCGAGCCCGTCGAAGTCGCTACGACCCAGGGCTGACAAACCAGGAGTGTTGCGCCACAGTCTGTTTGGGCGCACATTCGGTGCATACGCGGCCGTGAGTCCCTTGACTCCGGTGTCGATAACCCCCTCGGGCGCGACATCGGCCACCCACGCGGTGTCGGGTATCGTGCGGGGGTCGACCTTGGCCCCAAGTACGTCGTCGGTCCCGAAGTACAGTCCGTGTTCGATCTTGCCGGGCGAGTGCCGTTCCAGGTGCCGGTAGACACCCTTCTTCTCCTTGTGGACCACCGTCCAGAAGGTCACCGCAACCAGACGTCCGTATCTCCACTCGGGGACGGCCGAGTCAGCGGCGACTGCGGCCAACTCGACCTTGTCAGAGAAGTCCTCGTCCCACCACAAGCGCAGGTACGCCCCACCCAGAGCCGCTTGCAGCTCTCCGGCTTCAAGCATAATGGCCGCAGCCTCAGGGCTGCCGAGCAGCTTCTCGAGGCGGTCCTGACCCTCGCGGTGCTTGGAGACGTCATCCTCGCCGAACACGAACCGGGGAGGCTGGGCAAACAGGAGGTCGGCAGAGGTGCGAGCGAGGTCGGCAGGAGCCGGGATATGCAGACGCTTGGTGGCCTGCTGACTCGGACGACCCCAGAAGAACCGGGCCACCTTGCCGCGAAACCCGGAGCGGTACTGAATTGGCCGCGTCGGGGCGATATCGGAGCTGTAGTAGTTGAACAGCTCGTCCTGGTCGCCGGTGTACCAGGCATCCCACACCTTGAAAGCGCGCGCCGCCTCGTCGAAAGGCTCAGGGGGCCACTTACCCCCAATGTCGGGCAAGCCGTCCTTGAATGACGACGAGGGCACGGCCCGCAGAGCGGGGTGGTCCTCGCGGTCTTCGGCGTCGCGCCGGATATTGAGCACCTACTTGCTCTCCTGCTTGCTCTCCTGCTTGTCCTTCGGCTCGCGAGGTCCATATGGGCCCCGCTTGCCGCGCTTGTTTGCCACGTCTGGGCAATAGCCAGACTTAGGCGTGGAGCAGTTCTTGCCGGTCATCAGTTCTCCTGGAAGACGGGTTCGATTTCGGTGCTGTCGATGTGCGGACGCCAACGACCCTCGGTGGTGATACAGGCGTAGCGCCAGGCATCAACCCAGTGGTCGTTCCGCTTGATCGGCGCGTCCATGCCAGCGTTGGTGTATTTGGGGTCCCACGAGTAGCCGGGAATCTCGGTGAGGAGTTCCACGCAGCGGTCGGAGACTTTCATACGCCCCCGCGAAATTATCGACGACAGAGCACGAATGCCGTAGAGCACGTCATTGTCGGCCGAGTAGGTGTGCAGACCGTCCTGGGAGAGTTGGACCCGGAAGCTCGCCGCCGCAGGGTCGAGGGCCACAATGTCGGGCGCGCGCTCCATGCGGTACCGCGTACTCGGATGGACAGGCACGTGCGGCTGCCTGAGCCATTCCCGAAGCCCTTTCGAGAGTTCGGCATCGGTCCAGCGCGTGGCCGAACTTGATGGCGCATAACCCCACTCGTCGACGGCGTAGAGGACGTTGTCCTCGCCCATCCCGAGCATGATCGCGGCCGTCGGGTTGGTGGTGCCATAGTCAACGCCGACGGAGATCAGCTCACGCATCGGCGGCAGCTCGCGCCACGGTACGACGTACTGAGCGGGGTCCCACATGTCGAAGACCGCGCCCTCGGCCGACACCCAGAGCCCCAGAATGAAGCGGCGGTACCACAGGCCGGTGTACTCAGCCTTGAGCGAGTTCTTGTACGCCTCGGAAAGTTGCGGGTTGTCATCGAGCACGAAGTGCCAGTGGAACCAGTCCTGAAGTTGACCCTCCCCCGGCCCGATCCGGTCCAGGTACTCAACCTTGAACCAGTGCATCGGCGAGTCAGGGTTGGTCGTGCAGAACATCTTGGCGTCCTCGACCGACATACGCGCGAGGAGTTGCTTGAACAGGTCCTCGCGCACAACGGTGACCTCGTCGACATACGCCCCGGCGACCGTGAGGCCACGAAGAGTCTTCTCCGCCTGGGAATCCGACGCGCCCAATACCCAGACCTTGCGGCCCATAATCATCGCGAACGGCTGGCCTGTGCGGTAGATCACCTCGTCGGCGAGCTTGCCGAAAAGCTGCTCGTTCTGCATGACGTCGATGACGTTGCGAGCGAGCGAGTCACGGGTACGGCCGACCATGACGAAGTGGCCGAACTGTTCGGGGGGGCTCGCCAGGAACATGAACCACCGCAAGATCGAGCTAACGGTCTTGCCTGAACGCACGGACCCTGACCACGCATTGACGCGCCCGTCGGCCTCGGCTATCGACCGAATCTGCTTGGGCGACATGGCGATCTGCACTAGCCGTCGATCTCCGTATCGTCCTCGTCGGACTCGCTGTCGTCCCACTCGCTGACCACACCCTTCATCTGCACGTTGAGACGGTCGAGCATCGACATCTCGTTGGCGGCAGACTTGGAGCCCAAGGTGGGCAGGATCGCCAGGTGTGTGCCCATCGAGGTGTTGATGGCCGACAGTCCGGCTCCCATGTCGCGCAGCGGAGCCTCGGGGAGTTCGACCCGGACCAGCTCGTCGTTCTTGTTGTGGTGGTAGTAGCTGTAGGTCTTACCCATGAGGCGAGCCTGGAGGCGTTCGGCAATGTCAGCCGCGTTCTTGGCGATCCGGGCGCGCTGCTCGCGCATCTCGGCCGAGCGCGACTCCCTCGCGACCTCCAGCGACTTCGAGGAGGTGAAGGTCAGGCCGTTCGCCTTGCAGAAGTTGGTGACGTTCGCGCTGGTCAGGCCAAGCATCCGCGTGATCTCGTTGCGCCCTTTGCCGGCGGCATGGAGTGCGCGAATCTGCTCACCCTGCTCTTTGGAGAGCTTGAGGACCATCACAACCCCTTCGCTTGGGGGCGGAACCTCTGCGCCCAGCGAGCCACCTTGATGTCAGCGCGGTCGCGGATGCCTGCAATCGGATTGGAGTCAGGAAGGCCGGAGTGGGGGTCGACGACGATCAAGCCGATTTCGGCGATCATGCCTGTCGACTCGTTCAGCTCGCCCACCGCTTCACAGAAGGCGACGAACTCGGGGAGGTCGTGCTTGCTCAGGTTGTACAGGGGCGCAAGCGTTTCCCACGCTTCAACACCCTTGTCGGTCATCCAGTCCGGGGCGACCAAATCCTCGTCGGGGAGGGGCCTTTTCGCCGCGCTGGAGAGCTTGATTACTTGCGGAACTTCGTTCATACCGTGGGCTTCTGCTTCCCTACTCTTGGCGAACCAACTGGGCGACGGGGTACCACCGCCGCCCAGTTGGTTGCTGACCTACAGCCCCGCGAGGGTGCCCCGGCCGTACTTCCGACGCGACGCAGCCTTCTGCTGTGGGGTGACGTTGCTGTAAGCGCCACCCGCGTTGAGATTGGCGAGCATCTGCGACGCCGGAGTAGCGCCCTTCTTCTTGGTCGCCGGAGCGCCGGGCGAGGACTTACCACGACGACGGCTCTTGGGACGACCGCTCTGGTTCGGAGCCACCTTGTTGTTGCGGCCAGGACTGGCCTCCAGCGAGATGACAGTCCACCCATCACCGTTGGCATTTTGCTTCTCGGTGATGAGGAAGTTGCCCTGGTATCGAGTACGGGTGTTCGCGCCGCTCTTGGCCGCAGCCGCCTTACGGCGGCGGTTGCCCGCCGACGCCTTCTGGTTGCGCGACGGACTCCGTCGCCCCCCCCCCGAGCCGCCTCCGACTCGGCTTGCGGTATTCCGCTTCCTCTTTGCCGTCGTGTTTTCACCCCACTTTCTCGGGCAGCACGCCCGAACCCCCCCGATTGAAGGGGAGCTATTTCCTATATCCATCACCCTGTGGGATAATGGAGTTTGCCCACTGGGGCAGGAAGGAAGTCCGTTTACATGCTGGAACTCGAAGGCATCAAGCCAAGTTCACAGATCCTCGACGAACTCGCCAAGGAGGGAAAGCCCGTGATTCTCAACTTCTCACGGGGGAAGGATTCAGTCGCGCTCTGGGCCGAGCTGCACAAACGTCAGATGCAAGTCATCCCGGTTCACTACTCGATGGTGCCGGACCTGCAATTCGTCAAGAGCGACCTCCAGCGGTACGAGCAGCACTACCAGACACACATCTACGACCTGCCCGCCGACACGTTCTACGACATGTTGCAGCACAACCTCAACCAACCCCCCGAGCGGGCGGCGTTGTGCGAGTCATTCCGTCTCAGCGCGCCTGACAAGGACGAGTACGACGCGGTCTTCCGTGCGAACTATGCCGAGCCGAACACGTGGATGCTCGACGGCGTCCGGGCCACCGACTCATCCATGCGGCGCATGGCGATCATGAAACACGGGCCGGTGAAGCCGAAGACCCGACGTATCTCAGGTATCTGGGACTTTCATGTCGCCGACGTCCGTGAAGCTGTCAAGCAAGGCGGCATCGAGCTGGGTATCGACTACCAGTGGTGGAATCACTCGTTCGAGGGCCTGTGGTACCAGTACCTCGAACCCATCAGGCGTAACGCGCCCGAGGACTACGAGCGCATCCTGTTCTGGTTTCCGATGCTGGAGACCGAAATCCTGCGAGGAGGGGGGGGTCATCTCGGATGACCGACCGTAAGAAGGCGAGCCGCGAGGAGATCATCGCGGCATACAAACACCAGGGCACGCTGGCGTCACGGAAGGCCGACCCGGAGTCGATTCGGGAAGCTATCGCCAAGAAGTACGCACCGAAGGTCAAGGAGGTGCCCGCCGACTCGAAGTACACCCTCGAAGAGAAGGAGGCATTTGACGCCGAGGGTAAAGGGCTGGCGGCGGCAAGTAAGGCATGGGCGAACAGGTACGCCCTGGCGACCGACGCCGAGTACTGGTTCACGTTCTGTTTCTATCGGGACGAGGACCTCATGGAGTTCCTGCGCCTACTCGGCCTCGAAGGGCTGGGCATCACGCCCCGCAGTCACCACCTGGCCACCGACGGGTTCGTCGAAAAGATGGGCGAGTTCGTGTCCGAGCTGTACGGATGGGAGTTCGAGCCGCTTGACGCCGAGGAGTTCCACGCGCCGGACCCGGTGCCGCCGAACGTATTCGACAAGGAGGCGATGAAGAAGCAACTGGCGTACCGGCCGCTCCCCGACTACCTCAACGAGGACGAGGAGATCAACGCCGGGCTGGAGGGAACCGGGGACTTGGAGACCGACTCCTGGAACGAGATCAAGGCGATGGAGCGGATTCTCCGTCGCGGCGTCCCGGAGGACTGGCTGTGTGAACATGGCAGTGTCGACGACTACCCATGCTGGTTCAGCGTCTCGTTCAAGGACCGGCTGTTTAAGAACCGATTCCTGTTCATGTGCGGCATCCGGCATATCGGTGATAAGTACATCGACGGGTACGAGGCTGCCTACTACCTGGGCCTCGACCTGCTGCGAGTAGAGCCGTAACGCCGACTCTGCCTACCGCCCGTCACGCATGTCGTTGGCGGGCGGTTTCAGCTCTGGCGCTCCGGGAAGCCTGCGCGCCTCACCCACTTGGAGATGACGCTGGTCGTCACCCCGGCGGCGGGGCAGATGTCCTTGTACCGAACGCCCTCCATGTACGCCTGGAGTGCTACGACGCGCCGGTGGTCCCGAGCTTGCTCATTGGTTGTTTATATGAAAGTGTTGACATCACACACGAAAGGGTGCATACTTTGGAGAGTATCCATAGATGGTTGATTGACCAGGTGAGACCAGGCAGGATGGAAAACTTAAAAGACTTGAGGGGGGCACCTACGGGGGCCCTGGGCAAGGGACACGTGTCCCTCAGGACGGAGAATATCACGTTCAAAGTCCCCATAGTCGCCTGAACGGTTGGAGGTTGGAGGTTCGATTCCCCCCCCAGGCACAAGGTCCCGGCATCCGCCGGTGACTTCACCGTGTCCCGACGGTTTCGGGACGGCACCCAACAGGAAGAGGAACACGACATGGGCTACTGGGATACCGACGCTGAGGGCCGGTCCTTCGCTCCACGCGGCACCGCCGTCGGAGTATGGGGCGACACCGAGGCCGACGTGCTCGATCCGATCGTCAACACGATCGTGAGCAAGTTCGGGGTCGACGAGGCGCTGAAGATGTTCGACTCGGTCATCGAGCAGTACGAGGAAGAGCCGTACTACGGGCGGCACTCATACGAGCACTTCATCCGCCGCGCACTCAAGGAATGCGAGGAGTGGTTCAGGGACGAGTGGCGTCGCGCACCGACGACCGCCGAGTTCAAGGCGGGCGTACGGTTCTCGATGCCTCGCAACATCGGGGCGACCGTACAGGTCGCCGAAGACCCCTGGGCCGCCGAGCAGGACGACACCCCGCCGCAGTTCTAGTTCCACCAGCCCCGGCCCGAGAGGGTGCGAGCCAGGTTCAAACCTGGTCGGGGCACTAGCGCGCGCGTCAAGCGTGCGTGAGCGCCGAAAGGCGTTGGCACCCAACAGAGAGGATCATCGAACATGATGACCCTGGAAGAAATCGCCGAACTGCAAGAGCGACTGGACGGCGAGACCGCGCTGACGGCTCGCGATCTCGAAGCACTGATCTGCAACCTGCGCATCGAACAGGCAAGGCTCGAACGCCTCCTGCGCGAGCAGCGCAAGGTCGAGGATACGACGGTCCTAGATCGGCCATCCGATCAGACACTAGGACTGGCGCACAGGGTGCGCATCTACATCGACGTCTGCCTCAACCGGCAGCGCAAGGCCGAAGTAGGAACGCTCACGGCGTGGCAATCCGAGAAGTTCAAGGAGACCACCAAGGCGTGGGCTCGTCGGCTGACCGAGGAGGATACCGGGCACCAGCTCGACTTCGCGCAGATAAAGGGCGTGTACGCCGCGCGCGCACTCGCCGACCTGATCGAGCGCGCCGAGTCGGACCCGTCCATCACCGACGCGGACATTGACCGTGCTCGCTGGACCGACAAGACGTGGACGATCACCGAGCATGTCTTGCGTTGCAGGCTCATCGAGTTCGATGAGGCTCGCGGAATCTACCGCTAGCAACATGAACCTGCACCTGCGCGAGCGGTGGCACAGCTTCTGCCACTCCCAATTCGTCGCTGACCTCAAGGTCGCCCTTGTGGTCTGGTCGGTCATCGTCTGGCTGATCGTGATCTACCAGCTCGTCACCTACCCGTGACGAGCGGCCCCGGCCGAAAGGTGTGAGCAGGGTTCGGACCCTGCCGGGGCACTATGCCGCGCATTCACGCGCGGCAGAGCGCCGAAAGGCGTTGGCACCCAACAGAGAGGAAAGACGACGTGGACCCCGACGTGACCCTTGAGGAGCTGCGCTCACTCATCGCGAGCTGGGTCGATGACCCCAGCACCAGCGAGGTAACCGACCTGCTCGACGAGATCGCCTCTCGGTTCGAGGCGCTTGACCAGTGGGTCGCCAAGGGCAGGTATCTGCCGCTGGCCTGGCGCGCTGGCGTCCGGCACGCCCCGGCACCCGGCTATCCCTGCGGAACGGTCGGGTGTTCGGGTACGGCCCTGTGGATTCCGATGTCAGAAGGCAATCGAGGTATGCGGACCTACCGCTGCCACGACTGCTGCGATCGGATCGACAACGCCTACGCCAAGGCGGTGGCCGAGTAATGGACAGACCGGCAAGGTACACCGACGGCACGCTCGTGCGGCACGGGGACAAGATTCGGTACCACCAGGCACCTGGCGGTCTCCTGCCTCCCGGCGCTGGTGCCGATGGTGACATCTGGAACTACGGCACCGCAGTCGAAGTGGCTGACGGCGAGGTCATCATCGAGGTCGAGCGCGGCCCCTATGCGGGTCCGTGGAACAGGTGCAACCTGCACGGCCACGTGATCGAGAGGTGGGCCGAGTGATGTACGCAGGCGACGAGTGGGTAGTCGACGGCGAGAGCACCGGCTACTACGACGAGGAGCTGGACGACGGGTACGTCGAAGACGACGGCTACCCCGAGGACGACTACCCCGTCAACGACGGGCGTGAGGACTACTACCTCTAGCTCGAACAGCCCGAATGGTTTCTCCCCGGTTCGATTCCGGGGCGGGCGTGGCATTTGTACCGAGAGGCACCCAACATTCCATCACGACAACAGAATTGAGGCATGACATGCAAGTGAACCGCCTGGAAGCCGGTTACTACGGGGCCCGGGGAACCCAGGGCCAGTACTGGATTGAAGCCGTGGGCAAGAAGTGGCTGATGATCTACCCCAATGGCACGAAGGACAGGTTCGGCACCCTCGCCGAGGCCGTGGAAGCCGCAGAGCGGCACGACAATCGGCAACAGGCAAAGAACGAGGAGCCGGTCGGTCGCGGACAACTGGCCAGCCGGCTGGACCGGGCGCTGAGCCGAGCGTCGCAGTACGACGACCCCTTTAGCTACCTCGTCATGATCGTCGAGGAGGTCATCGAGGACCTGCGAGAAGCGGTCTAGCACTACCGCCCTGAGTGGTTGAAGTTCGCGGGTTCGACTCCCGCCCAGGGCACGACGGCCGGCAATGCCGGTCGGCACCCAACAGAGGAGAACGAGATGAAGAAGAATGAGCCGCAGGTCAAGACGGTTGTCGAGTTCGCGGTCGGCCTGCCCAACGGGTTGTTCCTGATCGAGGGCAACAAGCTGCCGTCAGGGCCGGTCGATCCGGGGCAGATCGCCGTGTTCGCAACTCGGCACCTCGCTCAGGCCAAGATCGACTCCTACAACCAGGACCTGGCCCGGATCGGGGTTCCGCCCGAGAGCAGGTTCTTCCTCGCCGAGAGGATGGTGACGACTTTGATTACCGAGTTCGGTCCGGCCACCGAGTAGTTCGGCAGTCCTCGCCTGGCTGGCTCGAAAATCTGTACCGAGATACCAAGATTCGGCACTACTCCCGAGGCGTCTAAGCCTCCCATAGATTTTCGGTTGGGTGCCGAGAAAGGGCCGGGGTTAGTCGGTTCGGCGACTGCACTACGAGGGTTCGACTCCCTCCCCCGGTGCGCAAGTACACACAACGGAAGGAAACACCATGCAGGTCATCAATCTGACCCCGCACGACATCTACATCATCGACGAGCACGATCGGCGCGTCGTCACCCTGCCTCCGCCGGGATCGCCCGAGCGGAGAGCGGTAAGACCCCCGCCGAGCCGCTCGTGATCGACGGGGTGGACATCCCCGTCTTCGTCGTGGAGTTCGGGGCTCCCATCGGCCTGCCCGCCCCCAAATCCGGTGTCGGGTATGTCGTCTCGACGATCACGGCACAGGCCGCGGCGCGGGCGGGCCGTACGACCGTCGACCTCTTCACCCCGGACGGCACCCCCGTCCGGGACGCCAACGGGCAGATCATCGGCGTTCACGCACTGGCGAAGGCCGGTGCGTGATGCACGAGATCATCCCCGACGGCGCGAAGGTTCTCTGGCGGCAGCCGCTCAAGGTCGGGTACCAGGTGCGCGTCGGTCGCACCGAACCGAAGGTTGGC
>Ga0116179_1000699_pt1 | contig 25684 bp, 23 predicted proteins | sample AD_UKC071_MetaG_FD_89751 | JGI IMG/M metagenome (GOLD analysis project Ga0116179, IMG submission 89751) | Active sludge microbial communities of municipal wastewater-treating anaerobic digesters from USA - AD_UKC071_MetaG | ecosystem: Engineered > Bioreactor > Anaerobic > Digestate | place: USA...
CGACTCGCCGTTGCCGTTGGTCGCCCAGCTGGCGCCCACCTGGGGCGCGCTGCCGTCGGCGCCGCCGCCCACCTTGAACTCGTTGGCCTTGCGCTTGAAGTCGCTGCGCATGATCACGTTGATCGTGCCGGCGATGGCGCGCGTGCCGTGCTCGGCCACGGGCGCGCGCATGATCTCGATCTTCTCGATCTGCTCGGGCGCGATCGAATCGAGCGAGAAGCCCGGCGCCATGCGCTGGCCGTCGATCAGGATCTGCGTGTAGCCCGCGCCCATGCCGCGCATGCGCACCTGGCCGCCGCGCCCCGGCGGGCCGCCCAGCGTCACGCCGGGCAGGCGCTTGAGCACCTCGCCCAGGCTGGCGTCGCCCATGCGGTCCAGCTCCTCGCGGCCGTAGGTGATGCGGCTGGCGGTGGAGCGGCGGCGCTCGTCGGTGGTGGTGTCGGGCGAACTGCTGCCGGTGATCTCGACCTGCTGCGGCGCCGGCTGGGCCACCGGCGGCGCGGGCCGCTGCGCCGCCGGGCGCGGTGCGGACGCCGCCGCGCCCGGCGCGCTGGCGGCCGGCGGCGGGCTGGCGGCGGCAGGCTGGGCGCGCAGCAGCGGGCTGGCGCCCAGCAGCAGGCCGGCGCAGGCCAGCGGGAGGGGCATCAAGGGCAGGGGGCGCACGCGCATGGTGGCGCGGATTGTGCGGGCCCGGCCCCGACCGGCGGCGTCGCGGGTGTGGCAAACGGGTTTGCACATTTTTTCATTTGCAATGCCCGGCACACAACTGGGGCGCACAGTGCCGGGCCGCGGCAGCCGACATCCAGGCCAAGGCGCGGGGCTGTCGGAGCACCGCCGCAACCGGGGCAGGCGCATGCAGCACGACGTGGCGCACGACATCGCATTCACCCAGACCGGCCGGGAAGAGCGGGCCAATGCCGCCAGCCATGCCGCGGGCCTGCTGTTGGCGATGCTGGCGGTGCCGGCGCTGGCGCAGCAACTGGACATCGCGCGCCACCCGCTGCGCGAGCTGGGCGTGCAGGTCTTCATCGCCAGCATGGTGCTGATGTATGGCGTGTCGGCGGCCTACCACGCGGTGCCGGTGGGGCCGGCCAAGCGCTGGCTGCGCAAGTGCGACCACGCGGTGATCTTCGTCTTCATCGCCGGCAGCTTCACGCCCTTCGGCCTGCTGGCACTGCAGCACGGCCACACCGCCGGGCCGCTGGACCCCGCGGCCACACTGGCGGCGGTGTGGGTGGTGGCCCTGGCCGGCATGGCGCTGAAGTTCGACGGCCGGCTGCGCCACCGACTGCTGTCCACCGGCCTGTACCTGGGCTTCGGCTGGCTGGTGGCGGCCGTGGCCCAGCCCACGCTGCTGCTGGTGCCGCCCAGCGGGCTGCGCCTGGTGGTGGCCGGCGGCGTGGCCTATTCGCTGGGCAGCCTGTTCTTCCTGCTCGACCGGCGCATGCCCTACAGCCACCTCATCTGGCACCTGTTCGTGATCACCGGCAGCCTGTGCCACTTCATGGCCGTGCAACGCATGCTGTAGCTGCGGAAGTCGGGCGTGGCAGACTGCCCCGCATGACCCCGCACCCGGACGACGACGCCCTGCTGGTGGCCTGCCTGTGCGCCGGCTGGTGCACCACCTGCGACGCCTACCGCCCGGTGCTGGCCCAGGTGGCGGCGCAGCATCCGGACGCCCGCTTCGCCTGGATCGACATCGAGGACGATGCCGACGCCCTGGGCGACGATGCGCTGGACATCGAAACCTTTCCCACCGTGATGGTGCTGCGCGCCGGCCGCGTGCTGTTCCACGGCACGCTGCTGCCGCATGCCGGCACGCTGCAACGCCTGCTCGACAGCCTGCGCACCGGCGCCGCCACGGCCGCCGGCAGCCCGGTGCCGCCGGCGATGGCCGCGGCCGTCTGGCGCCTGGGCCCGCAGCGGCCGCTGTCCGGCGCCTGAGACGGTTGCCCGCGCCTTGTGCGGTCCGCGCATGCGCACATGCGCAAGACGACCTGACGCAAGTCGGCGCGCCGGTCTCGCCGCTACCATGCGGCCGATCGTGATGCACTGCACAAACCGCCAAGGAGTCCGCCGATGATCCGCCGCCGCACCGCATTGACCGCCGCAGCCAGCGCCGCCGCCAGCACTGCGCTTGCCGGCCTGGCGCCAGCCGCCTTTGCGCAGAGCAAGAAGGACAGCCTGGTGCTGGCGATGACGCTGGAGCCGCCGGGCCTGGACCCGACCGCTGGCGCGGCATCGGCCATCGCCGAGGTGGTGCAGTACAACGTGCTGGAGACTCTGACCAGGATCCGCGCCGACTCGACCATCGCCCCGCTGCTGGCCACCAGCTGGACCGTGACGCCGGACAACAAGACCTGGGCCTTCACGCTGCGCCCGGGCGTCAAGTTCCACAACGGCGAGCCCTTCAACGCCGCCACGGTGAAGTACGCCTTCGAGCGCGCCGCCGCGGCCGACAGCCTCAACAAGGACAAGGCGGTGTTTGCCAACATCGTGAACATCCGCGCCACCGACGACCTGACGGTGGTGATCACACTGAAGAACACCAACCCCGACTTCCTGTTCCAGATCGGCCAGGCCACGGCGGTGATCGTCGAGCCCAAGAGCGTGGCGACCAACAACACCCAGCCGGTGGGCACCGGCCCGTACAAGCTGGAGAGCTGGGCCAAGGGCAACAACCTGGTGCTGGCGCGCTGGGACGGCTACCGGGATGTGAAGAGCGTGGCCCTGCGCCGCGTGACCATCCGCTTCATCAGCGACGCCGCGGCGCAGGTGGCCGCACTGCTGGCCGGTGATGTCGACCTGTTCCCGCGCGTGTCGGCGGCGCGCAACCTCGACCAGTTCAAGGCCGACAAGCGCTTCCAGGTGCTGGTGGGCGGCACCCGCGCCAAGACGGTGGTGGCGATCAACAACAGGAAGAAGCCGCTGGACGACGTGCGCGTGCGCCGGGCGATTGCCATGGCCATCGACCGCAAGCAGGTCATCGACGGCGTGGCCAACGGCTTCGGCGCGCCCATCGGCAGCTTCTACGTGCCGGGCGCACCGGGCTATGTCGATCTCACCAGCGTCAACGCCTACAACCCTGACCGGGCGAAGGCGCTGCTGAAGGAAGCCGGCGTGACCACGCCGCTGGAATTGAGCCTGAAGCTGCCGCCCGCGCCCTACGCCCGCCAGGGTGGCGAGGTGATCGCCGCGATGCTGGCCAAGGTGGGCATCGTGGCCAAGCAGGAGAACGTGGAGTGGGCGCAGTGGCTGTCGGGCGTCTACGGCCAGAAGAGCTACGACCTCACCATCATCAGCCACGTGGAGCCGCTGGACTTCGGCAACTTCGCGCGGCCGGGCTACTACTGGAACTACGAGAGCGCCAAGTTCAACGCCCTGTGGGACAAGATCAACAGCACGGCCGATACCAGGCAGCGCCTGGCGCTGATGGCCGAGGCCCAGCGCCTGGTGGCCGACGACGCCGTGCTGGCCTACCTGTACCAGCCCACCGCCATCACCGTGGCCGCGGCCAGGCTGAAGGGCGTGTGGAAGGACATGCCGATCAGCGCGAACGACCTGGCGGCACTCAGCTGGGGTTGAGCGGAGGCAGGCGCGATGCACACCGCCGTCGACCCCTTCGGCCACCCGATCACGCTGCAGCACGCCGGCAGCGCCGAGGCCGTCCACGGCTTCATCCACGGCTTCCTGGGCTACAAGCCCAGCATCCTGGCGGTGCTGGCCGCCGCCGAGCACGACAACAGCCTGATCGTGCAGGCGGGCGCCGCGGCGCTGTGGATGTTCAGCGAATCACCCACCGGGCCGCCCAAGGCCCGTGCCCACCTGGACCGGGCCCGCGCCATCGGCCTGCCCGCCAGCGAGCGTGAACAGCGCTTCGCCAGCGCCATCGACCGCTGGGCCGACGGCGACCACGCCGGCGCACTGGCGCTGCATGTGGCGCTGTCGCACAGCCACCCGCGTGACCTGGCGGCCATCAAGCTGGGCCAGTACCACGCCTTCAACCTGGGTGACGCGCCGACGATGCTGAAGCTGGCGCTGCCGGCGGTCGATGCCGCACCGGAGGTACCCGCCGTGCACGGCCTGGCGGCCTTCGGCTGGGAGCAATGCCACCGGCTCGACCGCGCCGAGGCGGCGGCCCGCCGCGCGCTGGCCATGCAGCCCGACGAGCCCTGGGCCCAGCATGCCCTGGCCCATGTGATGCTGACCGACGGCCGCCTGGCCGAAAGCGCGGCGCAGCTCATGCCCTGGTCGGCCGGCTGGAACGGCCTGACCAGCTTCATGCGCACCCACCTGTGGTGGCACCTGGCCCTGCTGCACATCGAACTGGGCCAGGACGCCGAGGCGCTGGCGCTGTACGACCAGCAGGTCTGGGGCGTCGACACCAGCTATTCGCAGGACCAGGTCGGCGCGGTGTCGCTGCTGGCGCGGCTGGAGCTGGCCGGGGTGGCGGTGGGCGAGCGCTGGCAGGAACTGGCCGACCACCTGACCGGCCGCGTGCACGACCAGGTGCTGCCCTTCCTCGACCTGCAATACCTCTACGGCCTGGCGCGTGCCGGCCGGCCCGAGGCCGAGGCCCTGCTGGCCGCCATCGAGGCCCACGCGCCGCTGTCGCCTGGCGCCCAGCGCCCGGCCTGGCTGCAGGTGGCCCTGCCAGCCGCCCACGGGCTGATGGCACACGCCCGCGGCCACTGGGCCCAGGCCGCCGACGGCCTGGGGCTGGCGCTGCCGAAGCTGGCGCTGATCGGCGGCAGCCATGCGCAGCGCGACCTGTTCGGGCAGCTGCACATCGACGCATTGGCGAAGTCCGGCCAGCTGGCGGCGGCGCAGAACCTGCTGCAGCCGCAGGCCAACGGCCAGCCGCAATCGCAACGCCTGCTGCGGCGGCTGCACGAGGTCTACGCGGGGCTTGGTCTCCCCGCGCTCGCGCACTAGACCTCGTCCGGCACGCTGGTCTGCGCGGTGCTGGGCTGCCCGGGCAGGCCGGCCAGGTGCGCGGCATCGGCCCACTGCACGATCTGCAGCGCATCGCCCTGCCAGCGCAGGCGGTTGATGCCGGTGTTGGGGATGTCGCAGGCGCGGGCGCCGTGCAGCGGCAGGCGGTTGGCCTCGCGCCACAGCATGTCGAGCACACCGCCATGCGTCACCACGGCCACCCGCCGGCCGGCGTGCGCGGCCACCAGGCTGCGCAAGGCGGCCATCACCCGGGCATGGAAGTCGCGGTTGCTCTCGCCGCCCTGCGGCAGCGCGTAATCGGCGTCGTGGCGCACCCAGCGGTCCCACAGGTCGGCGTGGCAGCGACGGATGGTGGGCACGTCCAGCCCTTCCAGCAGGCCGAAACCCTGCTCGCGCCACTGCGGGTCGACCACGGGGGCCAGCCGGCGCACGCGGTGCAGCGGCTCGGCGGTGCGGCGGGCGCGCACCAGGTCGCTGCACACCAGCACGTCGATGGCCTCGTCGGCCAGCCGGGCGCCCAGGCGCTCGGCCTGCTCGATGCCGGTGCCATTCAACGGCACGTCGATCTGGCCCTGGAAGCGGTGCGCACGGTTCCAGTCGGTCTCCCCGTGGCGGATGACGATGAGGTCGGTCATGGCGCGATTGTCGGCGCCCTGCCGTGGCGCACCGGCGGCAGAACCGGGGCAATGGCATGACAAACCGCCCGAACCGTGGCCCGATGCCCGCTGGCCCGCGCACGCCAGGCCGGTGTGCAGAGGGCGGCAAGACAGCGCCACCCCCGGGTTGAAGGGCAGGTCAACCCGTGAAAATGTGACGGGTTGCAAGCCCGTGCGCCTGAAGGTACGGGGATTGCCAAGACGCCTTTTCGTTCGGCAATCCTGTGCCGATGGCCTGTCGCCGGCCCATCCACTGACGTTACGAATGGCGACCTCCGGCACTTCGCCGCCGCAGGGCGCGGCCGACAATCCAGGCGTCAGTGCCTGATGTGGTCGTCAAACAGAGGCCGGGTCCACCCGGTCCGCAGGGGTTCAACGGCGGCCTGGCGCCCGTGGTCTGCACCACGGCTGCCGCGGTCGACCCAGTGCACCTGCAGCCGTCTGCAACGGGCGCCTGGCGTTGAAGTTTCGGTATCTGCAAAGGGCAAACCGCGCGAAAGCGCGGGACGCAAAGTCATCGGTCTAAAGGGCTCAGGCCCCATGACGGCTGGACTGCCAGAGCCACCTGTCGCAGCGCGCCGCCTGGCGCACTGCCGGCGCAGGCGCCTGCCTGCGCCCGGGGCCCCGCCAGCCGGGCCCCGTCGGCCGCGCTGCGCGCGGACGGGTCGATTTGCGCGGTCCGGTGTGTCACGGGGCAACCCATCGCACATCGGGTCACCACCATGCAAGTCTTCCGGCTGCTGCCGTCCAAGGGTTCTTTCAACGGGGCAACGGGCCGGGCGTCCCTGTCCGGCACCGCCCGCGCACGCTGCGTGGCGCTGGCCGCCGCCATCACCTGCCTGGGCGCGATGCCGGCACTGGCGGCCGGCCCCGCGCTGTCGCCCGAAGGCGCCTGGGCGCGTGGCCGCATCCTGGTCGTGCCCAAGTCCGGCCTGAGCGATGCCGCACTGGCGAAGCTGCTGGCCGCCGAGGGCGGCAGCGCCCAGCGCATCGGCCGCAGCAACGTGCACCTGGTGAACCTGCCGGGCCAGGCCTCGGAGACGGCCGTGGCCGCCCGCCTGGCGCACCACCCGCTGCTGAAGTCGGCCGAGGTCGACCGCCTGGTGAACGCCGACTTCACGGCCAATGACCCCTACGCCGCCAGCCAGTGGCACCTGGCCAAGGTGCTGGCACCGACCGCCTGGGACAGCGCCCAGGGCAGCGGCGTGACGATCGCGGTGCTCGACTCGGGTGTCGAGGCCACCCACCCCGACCTCGCCGCCCAGCTGGTGCCGGGCTGGAACGTGTTCGACAACACCGCCATCACGGCCGACGCCAAGGGCCACGGCACCCAGGTGGCCGGCACCGCTGCGGCGTCGCTGAACAACGCCGCCGGCGTGGCGTCGGTGGCCGGCAAGGCGCGGATCATGCCGGTGCGCATCACCGCCGCCGACGGCACCACCACCTACCTCAGCACCGTAGCGCAGGGCATCACCTGGGCCGCCGACAACGGCGCACGGGTCGCCAACGTCAGCTACAGCGTGGCGGGCAGCACCGCGGTGCAGAGCGCCGCGCAATACATGAAGGACCGCAACGGCCTGGTCTTCATCAGCGCCGGCAACAGCAACGTCGACCTCGGCGTGGCGCCGAGCAGCGCCTTCATCGTGGTGGCCGCCACCGATGCCAACGACGCCAAGGCCAGCTGGTCGAACTTCGGCAACTGGGTGCACCTGACGGCGCCCGGCGTGTCCATCACCACCACCAGCCCGGGCAGCAGCTATGCCAGCGTCTCGGGCACCTCGTTCTCGTCGCCACTGGCAGCCGGTGTCGCGGCGCTGATCATGTCGGCCAACCCGGCCCTGGGCAGCAGCCAGGTCGAGAGTCTGCTGTTCGCCACCGCCCGCGACCTGGGCGCCGCCGGCCGCGACCCCATCTTCGGCTGGGGCCGGGTCGATGCCGCAGCAGCGGTCAGCGCCGCGCTGACGACCACCAGCACCCGCCTGACCAGCGACACCCAGGCGCCCACGGTGGCCATCGCCGCCCCGCTGGCGTCCAGCAGCGTCAGCGGCTGGACGGCCGTCAACGTCAACGCCAGCGACAACGTCGGCGTCGCCAAGGTCGAGCTGCGGGTCAACGGCAAGCTGGTGGCCACCGACACCGCCGCGCCCTTCGCGTTCTCCTGGGACAGCACCAGCGTGGCCAACGGCACGGCCAGCCTGGTCGCCACGGCCTACGACGCCGCCGGCAACAGTGCCGCCTCCAGCGCCGTCGGCGTGACGGTGGCCAACGTCACCGCCAGCGCCGACACCACGCCGCCGGTGGTGCGCTTCACCAGCCCCGGCAGCACGGTGGTCTCGGGCAGCGTCACGGTCGCCTCGTCGGCCAGCGACGACCGTGGCACCACGGGGCTGACGCAGAAGCTCTACATCAACGGCAGCCTGGTGGCCCAGGCCAGCGGCGGCTCGCTGAGCTACAAGTGGAACACCACCAAGCTGGCCAAGGGCAGCTACACGCTGAGCGCCGTTGCGAAGGACGCCGCCGGCAACAGCGCGACCACGACGCTGCAGGTCAGCCGTTGAGCAGAATCAAGGAATCCCCACACGCTTCATTCCGGAAGACCCGATGTCGACCGAACTGACACTTCTGAAAACTTGTAACTGTTACAAATGACAAGTGTGCGCAAAATCAACGCTTTGAGGAATCTGGCACAGCTTATGCAAGATCAGGCCTAGGCGCGGTCGTCGCGCCAGTTCACTGAACGGGAGCGCGCATGCCTCACATCAAGAAACTCCTCGCGGCAGCCGCCCTTTGCGGCCTTCACGCGGCCGGTTCGGCCGCGGTGGTGTTCAACCCCGTCAACAGCAACACCGGCATCGACAACGTCGTCTTCAACCCCTGCGCGGCGGAAGTGATCCTGGGCACGACCGTCAGCGGCTGCCTGAACAACGACAACAGCACCTACGTGACGTTCACCGGCAGCGAGCAGCTGTCGGTCAATGGCGGCCAGGCCAGCATCGAAGCAGTGGACGGCGCCTTCGACAACCTGCTGATCCAGATGGCGTCGGCCACCCAGGGCTTCACGAAGATCGTGTTCAACGTCAACACCGACGCCCTCGACCCGACCGGCCAGATCACGATCACGGCCAACCTGTTCGCGCCGGGCACGTCGGTCACCTCGTCGGCGCTCAACCTGGCCAACGGTCAGAACTTCTTCACCGTCGAGAGCACGGCTGGCGACGTCATCCAGTCGCTGTCCTTCGTCAGCTCGACCGGCCTGAATGCGGTGCTGTTCCAGGACACGCGCCAGGTCCGCATCGGCGTGGCCGATGCGCCGCCGACCACCTGCCCCGTGGGCACCACCGGCACCCCGCCGACCTGCGTGCCGGACCAGAACAACGTGCCCGAGCCCGGCTCGCTGGCCCTGGTGGGCCTGGCGCTGGCCGCTGCCGGCGGCATCGCCCGCCGCCGCCGCGGCTGAGCGAACCGCCCTTCCCGCAGGACGCAAGGGCCCGCTTCGGCGGGCCTTTTGCTTGGTGGCTCGACACGGCCCGCGCCTGGTGCCGCGTCGCACCTGGCGCCAACCAGTGACGAAAGTGGCGGCTGCGCCAACCACGTGCCGCCGTGTCTCCCCCGTGCATGGGGGCCGGCTGTCCCTCCCAAGCAACCCGGGGCTACAGTGCCGGCCTGCATGCCCGCCGCACACCGCCATCGCCCACTGACCACCACAACCCGGTGGCAGCGGCGCCCCTGGGCCGCCGTGGCGCTGGCCAGCATGCTGGCCGCCGTGCTGCCGGGGTCGGCGCAGGCCCAGCTGGCGGACGCCCAGCTCAACGACGGCCTGCAGGCCCTGCCGGCGCCGCTGGTGGCGCCCAAGCCGCCGCTGAGCATGGTGGTGCCCTCGCAGGTGCTGCGCTGGCGCCAGGAGGCGAAGGACCTGGAGCACGGCGAGAACGGCATGCCGCGCGACCCGGCCCGCGCCGCCACGCTGTACTGCCAGGCCGCCCAGCATGGCGACGCCGAGGCGCAGTACAGCCTGGCCTGGATGCTGACCAACGGCCGCGGCATCGAGCGCGACGACGCCCAGGCGGCGCACCTGTTCCAGGCGGCGGCCGAGCAGGGCATGCCGCAGGCGCAAACGATGATGCAGCGGCTGGGCACCCCGCTGGGCGAGCCGCCGCCCTGCCTGCAGCCGATGGCGGTGCAGCTGCCGGCGCCGCCCGCCGCGGTGGCAGCCGCACAGCCGCCGGCCCGCCGCGGCGCCCCGCAGCTGCTGCCCGAGCCGCCGCTGCCGGCCAACGCGCCGGCGCCGATCGTCAACTTCGTGAAGCTGGTGGCGCCGGAGTTCAAGCTGTCGCCGCAGCTGGTGCTGGCGATCATCGGCACCGAGAGCGGCTTCAACCCGAACGCGGTGTCGCCGAAGAACGCGCAGGGGCTGATGCAGCTGATCCCCGAGACGGCGGCGCGCTTCAAGGTGCGCAACATCCTCGACCCGGCGCAGAACATCCGCGGCGGCATGGCCTACCTGCGCTGGCTGATGGCCTACTACCAGGGCAACGTGGTGCTGGTGGCGGCGGCCTACAACGCCGGCGAGGGCGCGGTGAACCGCTACCGCGGCGTGCCGCCCTACCTGGAGACGCTGGGCTACGTGCGCAAGGTGCTGAGCCAGCTCAGCCAGGTGATGCACCCGTACGACGCCAGCATCACCGAGCCGTCGCCGATGCTGCCGCTGATGCGCGTGGCGGGCATGCCGGTTCAGCGCCGCTGAAACTGGTGCCCCTCTGCCAGCGAGTACGCTGGCAGATCCCCCGAGGGGATGGCGGGCCGGCTTGGGAGCGGCCCGGCGCTCGGCCCGCCGCCCTCACAGCTCGAAATCGTCCCCCGGCTCGACGGCCAGCGCCTGCTGCACACGCTCGCGGGTCAGCGGCGCGGCAAAGGTGCTGATGAAGGCGTAGGCGTAGTCGCGCAGCCAGCTGCCGCGGCGGATGGCCAGGCGCGTCATGTTGGCCGCGAACAGGTGGCGGGCGTCGATGGCGTGCAGGTGGGCGTCGCGCACCTCGTCGACGGCGATGGCCGCGACGATGCCCACGCCCATGTCCAGCTCGACGTAGGTCTTGATCACGTCGGCGTCCATCGCCTCCAGCACGATCTGCGGCTGCAGGTTGGCGCGGCGGAAGGCGTCGTCGATGTGCGAGCGGCCGGTGTAGCCGGCCTCGTAGGTGATCAGCGGGAACTCGCCCAGGCGCTGCAGCGTCAGCGGCCGGCCGTCGCGGGCCTCGTGGGCCAGCGCGTGGCCGGGCGGCACCACCACGCTGTGCGTCCAGCGGTAGCAGGGCAGGGCGAGCAGGGCGTCGTACTGGGCCAGTGCCTCGGTGGCGATGCCGATGTCGGCCTCGCCGTCCAGCAGCAGGCGCGCCACCTGCTGCGGCGAGCCCTGGTGCAGGTTCAGCTGCACGCCCGGGTGCTGCAGGCGGAAATCGCGCACCACCGCCGGCAGGGCGTAGCGCGCCTGCGAGTGGGTGGCGGCGATGCGCAGCACACCCTGGCCGCTGGCGGCGAAGTCGGCGCCGGCACGCTGCAGGTTGCCGGCCTCCTGCAGCAGGCGCTCGACGATGGGCAGCACCGCCTCGCCCGGCGGCGTCAGCCCGGTCAGGCGCTTGCCGGCACGCACGAAGATGGCCACGCCCAGTTCGTCCTCCAGCTCGCGGATCTGCCGGCTGACACCGGGTTGCGACGTGTGCAGCGACGTCGCCGCCTCGGTCAGGTTGAAGCCCTGGCGCACCGCCTCGCGCACCGCGCGCAATTGCTGGAAGTTCATCGGACGGCCCGGCGCTTATGCAAAAACCGGATTATCGAAGCCGAACTCCGGCCGGAGAACGAGGAATTGTGTCCAAGCAAATGCGCCAGCCGCATAAGCGATGGCTGGCAGACTGGCGCGCATGACTGCTGCCAACCCGCCTCGCCTGATCCTGCTGCCCGGCATGGCCTGTGACGCCGCCCTGTGGCAGCACCAGCTGCCGGCGCTGCAGGCCGCGGCCCCCGGCCCGGTGCTGGTGGCCGACGCCCACGCCCGCGCCGACAGCCTGCCCGCCATGGCCGCGCTGCTGCTGGCTGAACATCCGGGCGAGCTGCTGCTGGCCGGCTGTTCGCTGGGTGGCATGCTGGCGATGGAGGTGGCGCGGCAGTTGGGGCGGCAAGCGCCGCAGCGCCTGCGCGGCCTGGCCCTGCTGGGCACCAGCGCGCGGGCCGACACGCCCGAGCTGGTCGCGCTGCGCACGGCCGGCATTGCCGAGTTGGAGGCCGGACGCGGCGAGGCTCTGCTGCGCGCCAACGCGCTGTTCGCCTTCCACCCGGCGCACCAGCTGCGGCTGGTGGAGGACTACATCGCGATGATGCTGCGCGCCGGGCCCGCGGCGCTGATCCGCCAGAACCGCGCGGTGATGGCCCGCGCCGACCTGCGGCCCACGCTGGCTGCGACCACCTGCCCGACCCTGGTGGTGGGCGGGGAACAGGACCAGCTGACGCCGCCCGAGCGCAGCCGCGAGATCGCCGAGGCCATTCCGGGTGCGCAGCTGCGGCTGCTGGGCGAATGTGGGCACATGCTCACCTGGGAACGGCCGCAGGCCGTGACCGCGTTGCTCGTCGACTGGCTGGCGGGCCTGCGCTGACCGGTCAGTTCCCGTCTTGGTGCGGGCGGCGGCGCCCCTAGAATCGCGCCCCTTTTGCTGACACCCGGCGCCGCCGGCCTGCCATGTCCGACCTGCCTCACGTGGCCCCCGACCTCTGCGCCATCGACTTCGGCACCTCGAATTCGGCCATCGCCCTGCCCACGGACGACGGCGTGCGCCTGGTCGCCGTCGAGGGCACGCAGCGCACCATGCCCACCGCCGTGTTCTACGCGGTGGAGGGCCTGGCGGCGCACGAGGAGCCGCAGCGCCACTACGGCCGCGCCGCGGTGGCGGCCTACATCGAGGGCATCGAGGGCCGGCTGATGCGCTCGATGAAGAGCATTCTCGGCAGCACGCTGGCGACGCAGGCCACCGACGTCGGCGCCGGCCGCCAGGTGAAGTACCTCGACGTGGTGGGTGCCTACCTGCGCCACCTGCGCAGCATGGCCGAGGCCGAGGCGGGCCGGCCGCTGACCCGGGTGGTGCTGGGCCGGCCGGTGTTCTTCGTCGACGGCGAGCCACAGCGCGACGCCGCGGCGCAGGCCGCGCTGGCCGAGGCGGCACACGCCGTCGGCTTCAGCGAGGTGCACTTCCAGTACGAGCCCATCGCCGCAGCGCTGGACTACGAGCAGCAGGTCGACCGCGAGCAGCGGGTGCTGGTGGCCGACATCGGCGGCGGCACGTCCGACTTCAGCATCGTGCGGGTGGGCCCGCAGCAGCGCCGGCGGCTGGACCGGCGCGACGACATCCTGGCCAACCACGGCGTGCACATCGCCGGCACCGACTTCGACCGCCACATCGAGCTGGCGCGCATCCTGCCCGCCTGCGGCTACCGGGCGCTGGGCCCCACCGGGCGCGAGGTGCCGAGCAAGGTCTACTTCGACCTGGCGACCTGGCACCTGATCAACACCGTGTACGCGCCGGGCCGGGTGGCCGAGCTGGCGCGGATGAAGACCTTCTATGCCGACGTGCGCCAGCACGGCCGGCTGATGGCGGTGGTGGCGCAGCACCTGGGCCACGCGCTGATCGGCCAGGCCGAGGCGGCGAAGATCGCCGTGGCCGAGGGTGGCCACACCGCCATCGACCTGCGCGCCCTGGAACCCGGGCTGCAGGCCACGCTGGACGAGGCGCAGGCCGCGGACGCGCTGGACGCCGACATCGGCCGCATCGTGGCCGCGGCCGACGAGACGCTGGCCATGGCCGGGCTGGCAGCCGATCAGGTGGATGCGCTGTACTTCACCGGCGGCTCCACCGGCTTCAAGCCGCTGGCCGACCGGATCGCGGGCCGCTTCCCGCGGGCCGCTGCCGTGCGTGGCGACAAGTTCGCCAGCGTGGCACAAGGGCTGGGGCTGCATGCCCGCCGCCTGGACGGCAGGGCAGCAACCGGCTGACAAGGGGTGAGGAACCGCCGCGAGCGGGCCGAGGTTGCGTCGAGCAGCGCAGCCGTACTCCCGTACGGCGAGCAGCGCAGACGCAAGATCGGCCCGCGCAGCAGGTTCATCGCCCTTGTCAGGCCTTCTTGTTCCAGGCCGTGCACCAGCCCTTGCCGTTGACCTGCTTGTTGGCCACGATGGCGCAGGGCGCCCAGGCGTCGGTCGGCTTGCCGGCGTACAGCGCGCAGCCGCTGCACACGCTGCCCTTCTTGTAGGGCGCGTTCTTGGCCTCGTCCAGCTTCGAGGCGTCGTGCACGTACTTCACGGCCTTGGCGGCCGGGTCGCTTTCCTCGATCTTGGCGGCCTGCGCGTTGGCGCGCAGCGCGGCGCCCATCGCCAGGGTGGCGGGCACGAGTTGCAGGATGAAGGTGCGGCGTTGGGTCATGGGTCGGTTCTCTCAGTGGCCGGAATGTTGGAAGCCCCGCTGCTGCTCCGGCGGCCGCCTCGGGGTGAACCCTGAAGTGTCAATGGCGCGGTCCGTTGCCGGGCCGGGTGTTTGACCGCTGCACTGCGGCATCTGTGCGTGCGATGCAACACCGCTGTGTAACGCCTTTCGCGGGCGGCGTGTTGACGGGGGTTTCAACCGGGGCGGCGGGGGGCTGCCTTGCGTGCCGGGGCCCGCGGCGCACCGGCGCCGGCCGGCCCGGGCCGCCCCGGCGGGCGCGGCCTGCCGGGCGCTGCCGCCGGCCGGGCCGGGGCCTCCTGCGGGCGCGACACGTCGGCGATCAGCAGCACGCTGCGCACCAGGTCTTCCACCGCCTCGTCCAGGCTCTCGGGCGGGGCCAGGGTCTCGATCTCGGCCAGCAACGCGTCGGCGTCTTCCAGGTCGTCGGGGTCGAGGTGGCGGTACAGCGTGGCCAGCGGTTCGAGGATGGCGTCCTCGTGGCGGTCCATCAGCGCGGTGAAGGCATCGGCCGCGGTGGCGAAGCCCGCCACCCAGGGCAGCACCGTCTCCGAGGGGCTGGCCTGCTCGTCGAGCTGGTAGATCCAGGGGTCGAACCAGTCGCGCTCGGTGATGGCCGCTTCCAGCTCGGCATGGCGGCGCAGCACCAGGGCACGCAGCGTGGCAGCGTCGAAGCGCGCCGGCGGCGGCCGGCCATCGACGTCGGTGAGCAGCGGCAGCCAGCGCTCGGCCGCGATCGGCTGCGGCTGCAGCAGCACGCCGCAGAGGTAGCCGTCGATCATCACCACGTCCAGCGGCTCCAGCGTGTCTGGCAGGCTGTCCAGCAGCTTCTGCAGCTGCTGCAGCTCGCCCTCGTCCAGGGGCTGCACGGCGACGGGCGCGGGCTTGTGCCGCTGGCCGGGCCGTGGGCCCGGCTTGGGCGGTCACTTGGCGGGCGGACGGGGCGGCGCTGGCTTGTTCATGGGCGGGATTGTGGTCCCGCGCCCGCTCAGTCGACCTTGATGCCGGCCTCGTCGATGACCTTCTTCCACTTCGCCGCGTCGCTGCGCATCAGCTCGGTCACCTTGGCCGGGGCGCCGCCGGCCACGTCCAGGCTCATCTCGGCCAGCTTGGCGCGCACGTCGGCGCCCTGCAGTGCGGCGTTCAACGTCTGGTTCAGCTTGGCGACCACATCGGCCGGCGTGCCGGCCGGTGCCATGAAGGCGAACCAGAAGGTCATGTCGAAGTCCTTGCCGCCGGACTCGACGACGGTGGGTACGTCGGGATGGGCCGGCAGGCGCTTGGGCGCCGTGACGGCCAGCGCGCGCAGCCGGCCGGCCTTGACGTGCGGCATTGCCTCGGGCACCAGGGCCATCATCAGCTGCACCTGGCCGCCGACCAGCTCCAGCAGCGCCGGGGCGCCGCCCTTGTAGGGCAGGTGCACCGGGTCGACGCCGTTCTGGCGCTTGTAGTACTCCATGCCCAGGTGGCTGGGCGTGCCGTTGCCGGCCGAGGCATAGGCCACCTTGCCCGGGTTGGCCTTCAGGTAGGCGCCCAGTTCGCCCATGGTCTTGACCGGCACCGACGGGTGCACCACCACCACGCTGGCCACGCTGGCGGCCAGCATCACCGGCACCAGGTCCTTCTGCGGGTCATACGGCAGCTTGGGCCCGTACAGCCCGGGGTTGACCGCCAGGCCGGTGAGGGTGGACAGCAGCAGCGTGTGCCCGTCGGGCGCCGCCTTGGTGACCACGGGGAACGCCAGCTGCTCGCTGGCGCCCGGCCGGTTGTCGACCACCACCGCCTGGCCCAGGCGCTGCGCCAGGCGTTCGCCCAGCATGCGCGCCAGCGCGTCGGTGGAGCCGCCGGCCGCGTAGGGCACGACGATGCGGATCGGCTTGGTCGGGAAGTCGTTGGCCGCAGCCGGCAGGCTGCAAGCGGCCAAGGCGGCGATGGCGATCGGGGCAAGGAAGGAGCGGCGTTGCATGGTGGACCCTCGGCAGACAGCAGACAGTTGGGGGGAAGGACGCATGAGCTCGGCGCCCCGGCGAGTGGGGGCAATGTAGTGACTCATTGACTTGTCGTCAACAAAACATCAACAATTCATCAACGTTTCGCCGAAAGGACTGCCATGACCCCCGGCCCGACCCCGACCGACGATGCCCCGTCCACCCCACCCGCCCCGCACCGCATCGTGACCAGCCAGCACCTGGTGTCGCCGCGCTGCCCCGAGCTGTCGGAGGTGGAATTCGGCCTGGCCATCGTCGGCAACGCCTTTGCCCGCTGGGTGGTGCGCTGCATGGCCGCCGCCGGCCTGCCCGACCTGGCGTCGCTGGACGTGCTGGTGCTGCACCACGTCAACAGCCAGCAGCAGGAGAAGAAGCTGGCCGACGTGTGCTTCGTGCTGAACGTGGAGGACACGCATGTGGTGTCGTACGCGCTGAAGAAGCTGGTCGGCCTGGGGCTGCTGGAAGGCAGCAAGCGCGGCAAGGAGGTGTTCTTCCGCACCACCGACGCCGGCCGCGCCGCCTGCGAGCGCTACCGGCAGGTGCGCGAGGCCTGCCTGATCCCCGGCGTGGGCGGCAGTGCCGAGGAGAATGCCCGCCTGGGCGAGCTGGCCGCCCTGCTGCGCTCGCTGTCGGGCCGCTACGACCAGGCTGCCAGGGCCGCCGCCGCGGCCCGCTTCGACGGGGGCGCGCCGTGACCGTGCCGCGCCTGCTGGACGCCGGCGACGGCGCCTTCACCATCGAGTTCGGCGACCGCATCGACCCTGCGCTGTCGGCCCGCGTCGCCGCGCTGGACCGCGCCGTGCGCGCGGCCATCGCCCAGGGTGCGCTGCCGGGCGTGGTCGAGACCATGCCGACCTTCCGCTCGCTGACCGTGCTGTACGACCCGCTGCGCACCCGCCGCGCTGAGGTGCAGGCGGCGCTGGGGCCGCTGCTGGCAGCGGGTGACGACGCCGCCGCGTCGGCCGGCCGCCAGTGGCGCCTGCCGGTCGGGTACGGCGGCGAGGCGGGCGCCGACCTGGACGAACTGGCTGCAGCCGCCGGGCTGTCGCGCGAGGCGGTGATCGACCTGCACGCCGGCACCATCTACCGCGTCTACATGATCGGCTTCCTGCCCGGCTTCCCGTTCATGGGCGACCTGCCCGCGCCGCTGCACCGCCCGCGCCGCGCCGAGCCGCGGCTGCGCGTGCCGGCCGGCGCGGTGGCGGTGGCCAACGGGCTGACCGCCGTCTACCCCTGGCAGAGCCCCGGCGGCTGGCATTTGATCGGCCGTTGCCCGGTGCCGCTGTTCGACGCCGCGGCCGACCAACCGTCGCTGCTGGCGCCGGGCGACAGCGTGCGCTTCGAGCCGGTGTCGCCGGCCCGGCTGGCCGAACTGGAAGCGGCCATCGCCGCCGGCGATGTGCCCGTCACCAACTGGCTGGAGACCGACCATGCCGCAGCCTGACGTCGCGACGGTCGAGGTGGTGTCCGTTGCCGGCCTGGCGACTGTGCAGGACGGGGGCCGCCCGGGCTGGCGCCGCTTTGGCCTGCCGGCTGGGGGCGCGCTCGACCCCGCCCTGCTGCGCATCGCCAACACGCTGGCCGGCCAGACCCAGGACGCGCCGGCCATCGAGTTCTTCGGCGCCGGCCCGACGCTGAAGGCGCTGGACGCGCCGCTGCTGCTGGGCCTGGCCGGCGACATGGGCGCCACCCTGCTGCGGCCCGATGGCGAACAGCGCCGGCTGGACGGCTGGCGCAGCGTGCTGCTGCAGCCGGGCGAGGCGCTGCGCATCGGCGCGCCGCGCCGCGCCCGCGCCGGCGTGGTGGCCGTGCGCGGGCTGCGGGTGGCGCCGGTGCTGGGCAGCGCATCGACCTTCCAGCGCGCGGCGCTGGGCGGCCACGCCGGCCGGGCCCTGGCCGCAGGTGACCGGCTGCAGGCCGCGCCACTGCCGGCACAACCCGCCGCCGCCACGCTGGCGCGGGTGCTGCGCCGGCCGCCGAAGCCGGTGGCCGATGCGCCGATCCGCGTGGTGCTGGGCCCGCAGGCCGACCACTTCGACGCCGACGCGCTGCAGAGCTTCCTCTCGGCCGGCTTCACCGTCACGCCCGACGCCGACCGCATGGGCGTGCGCCTGGCTGCCGCACCGGGCGCGGCGCTGAAGCACAACGCCCGCGGCAGCGAGGTCGTGTCCGACGCCACCGTGCCGGGCTCGATGCAGGTGCCGGGCAACGGCCAGCCGCTGGTGCTGCTGGCCGACGGCCAGACGGCGGGCGGCTACCCCAAGATCGCCACCGTGGCCTCGGCCGACCTGGCGCGGCTGGCGCTGGCGCCGGTGGGCACGGTGCTGCGCTTTGCCGCCGTCAGCGTCGAGCAGGCCGAGGACGCGGCGCGTGACCACGCCGCCGGGCTGGACCGGCTGCTGGCCACCATCGAGCCGCTGACGCTGGACGGCGACGTCGACCTGGCCGCGCTGTACGCCGGCAACCTGGTCAGCGGCATGATCAATGCCCTGGCCCCCGCCTGACCCTCCAAGCAAGCACGGAGCACCCCGATGGACATCAACCTGAACGCCGACCTCGGCGAAAGCTACGGCGCCTGGCGCATGGGCGACGACGCAGCCCTGCTGAAGGTGGTGGGCGCGGCCAACATCGCCTGCGGCTTCCACGCCGGTGACCCGCTGGGCATCACGCAGACGGTGCGCGCCGCCGGCGCCGCCGGCGTGGGGCTGGGCGCGCACCCGTCCTTCCCTGACCTGCAGGGCTTCGGCCGCCGCGTGATGCAGCTGAGCCCGGCCGAGCTGGCGGCGGTGGTCACCTACCAGGTCGGCGCGCTGGCCGGCATCGCCCAGGCCCAGGGCTACAAGCTGAGCCACGTGAAGCCGCATGGCGCGATGAACAACATGGCCTGCGAAGACGCCGCGATGGCCGCCACCATCGCCGCCGCGGTGAAGGCCATCGACCCCGACCTGATCCTGCTGGCGCCGGCCCTGTCCGAACTGGCGAACGCCGGCCGCGCCGCCGGCCTGCGCGTGGCCGACGAGGTGTTCGCCGACCGCGCCTACACCGAGGCCGGCACCCTGGTGCACCGCAGCCAACCCGGCGCCGTGCTGCACGACGCCGCCGACAGCCTGGCCCACGTGCTGGGGATGCTGGAGCGGGGGGGGATCGTCACCGCTGCCGGCACCTTGCTGCCTTGCTCGATCTACAGCATTTGTGTGCATGGGGATACGCCGGGGGCGGCGGCGACAGCGGCGGCGCTGAGGGATGGGTTGCGGGGGGCGGGGTATCGGTTGTGTACGTTGGCGGAGGTTTGCTGAAGGGGCAACGAACTGCAGCCGGAGGCCGGGTTTGTCAGCCGCAGGCGCGATGCGCAAGCGTTCGTAATGCTGAGCGCTGCCCACGCACGCGGTTGCCCTCTACGTTCGCCGACGCGTCGCGATGCTGACAACTGCCAAGCCCGCAAGAAGGAGCGCATAGGCGCTGGGCTCCGGCACGGCAGGCGGCGTGTACACCATGTCATCCATCGAGTAGTAGCCTTGCACGCCGAGCACAACAACCTTGTCCACTTCGCCGCCGTACCCGCTCGCCAGGAAGGTCGGCGCGTACGGGGTGGCGCCAGGCGCGTCAGGCAAGGCTGCCGACGTGTGGACGAGCACACCGTTTCGGTACAGCTCAAACGTCACCCCAGAGTAGCCCGAGAACGACGCACCTTCGAAGTGAAAGGGCGCCGCCGCTTCGATGGCGTTGTTCCCCGTGATGACATACGCATCAGGGTTCTGCGGATCGGCGTAGTCGGTGAAGATGTCGATCGCGCCAGAGGCCGGCGTGTAGACCGCATCCGTGCCGAAATAGAAACCCGTCCACGTCAGTCCGCCATAAGGGGTTGGGAGGACATCGTAGCCGGCGGGCGGCACGGCGAGGTCTTCGAAGGTGAGAACACTGGCATTTGCGCCAGAGGTTGAGAAGCAGCACGCGAATGCCGCGAAGAGAAGGCTGGGATTGAGCGACATTGGTAGTTCTTTCCGACTTCACATGGTTACTGACAAACCGGACTCACCGTCAGGGCGCCAACGTTGTTATAGAAAGCGCCGAAGGTATCGTTCATCAGGAACTTGATCCTCTCCCCGGCTGCAAGCTGTCCGGCCCACGAGTTTCCGACAAAAACGTAGGCGCCACGATAAGAGGCAATGAGGCCATAGCTATTGGCGGTCGGTAAAGGCGTAGCAGCATACAGATTGCCCACCAGCCCGAGAGGTGAGTAGTAGGTGGCAACGCCGATGCCGTTCGTCTCGCCCCACTGTCCAGACGCAGTGAATGTGCAGGTCTTTGAAGATGTTGCCGAGTTCACAAAATCAGCCCCCGCTTCACTTATCGCCGGAACAGAGATTGCCGGCAATGCCCCACTGGAGTTCGCGACCGTCGGCACCGAAATCGTGACCGAATCGATCCGCGCTTTGAACACGCTGTTGGCTACCGTGCCACCGCCATCGCCGGTACTCACATAGATTCTTGGGCTAAATGGAGTATTGACAGGAAACGCGCTTGGTACTGGATCTTCCGTCCAACCGGCATCCCCCTGTACTTTATAGCCGAGATAGATGGCTCCCGAAGACCTACGGATTCTGAACTGCAGAGCGTAGTACTGCCCAACTGTCAACTGGCGCTCGGGTTGATACACCAGACTTCCACCAGCGTAAGAGTATCTGATGATTGTGTGACCGGGGGTCCCGCTGTTATTCTTGACATCGCCAACCACGTACACGCCAACTTGAGTAGCGGCAGTTGGACCGTACAAGAGCATCTGAAGATTTCCCATTGTTCCGGTGCCATCCCAACTCTTTTGACGAAGAATCTCCTCAAATGATGTGATGTACTCGAAGTCACCCGCCAAGGCGTCAACTTTCGGCTTGAGCAGAATGCCGTCCCCAATGCCACACCTGCCACATGAACCGCCGTTCACAGTGATGTTCAAGTAGCCTCCAGATTCGGCGTAGGTTGCAAAAGTGCCGCCGGCTGATTCAACGGTCCATTTGTCGGTGTCGAGGGTGGTGCCGGAAAAGTCGTCAGAGAATATTTGCTTGCTACTTGCCATTCCAGTAATATATTTTACTGGATTTAACAACCATTCCGAAGTTATCTGCGAATGCTTCGGATTTGATTTGTCGCAAATCTTTACACCATTCTCGCGGATTGAAGAGTAGCCGGGGTAGTACCATCTCTCCGTTCTCGGATCCGAGCCGGACTTATAATCGCCCTTTCGGATGCCAAAGTGAAGATGCGGACCTGTGCCGCATCTTGCGGGAAGATTCATCACTTGCCCGAGTAGCTCCCCGACGGAAACTAGGTCACCTTGCTTTATTTTTTTTGCTCCGCCTCGAACAATATGATAATACAGAGATACTGCCTTTGACCCATCTGGAAGCGTATGCTCCAAGTGAACTGCATCGCCGAGACAATCGACCGAGCCAGCAAACTTTACAACGCCGTCGGAAATTGCATAGACCGATGTACCTACGCTAGCTCGCAAGTCTTGCCCGAGATGATTCCCGCAGAAGCCAGAATCATACACTCCAACATTTTGCACAATTGTTGGTTCGCCAGTGATGGGCAACTGAAATGAGACCGTCGACGATTGCTGCTGAGCGTAGACGCCTTGCATCTGCGAATACACTAGCAATCCAATTAAAAATCGAATTGCTGTCGCCATATTCAATTTGTGCCCACCCATGTCAATTCGCCTCCAACTGAATGTACGAAAGTATCTTGACAAACTCACCACTCTGCTGCAACGATTGACCTCGATCTGTAATTCTAAGAAACCGATCGCCAGTTAATGGAACCACAACAACAGTGTCTCCAGCCTCAGTTATTTGCGGCACAAAGAGATAGCCTACCCTACCCGAAACAGAGACGGTGCCGACAGTTGCTCCTAACGGCGTTCCCGGATCACCATCGTAGTATTCTTGAAGTGAGAGTTTCGCCAGGTTTTGGTCAATCTGAAAGGATAAGCTGAGGCTCCCATCCGGAGGTTGAGTAGCCGAGGGGGTCAAGTTAGGCGCGAGATCCAAGAGAGATGAGTCCGAAGGCGCAGTAGCAACCAATCGTCCTGGGTACGCTACTTTTAAGGAAATACCCGAGGCCAGGGAAGAAGCGCTGCCTTGAGTTGTTGTCGCCGCCCAACCAGTTGGCACCCGACCTTTCCAGCCGCTTGGCACCGTCCCCGAGTTGGTCGCTACAGCTTGAGCGGTAGCGGTCGGCGTCTCGGATGATGACAAGGAGCTTCCTGATGGCGAGGTTCCGTCACCACCTCCGCAGGCTACGACGAGCGCAGCTGAGGCAACTGCAACAGGCGCAGCGGCAAGCCCTCGCTGCCAGCGCGTGTAGGGTCGTGCGGGCGCACTGACGCCTTGCATGTTCTCTGTCATAGGGGGTCCTCCGGTTGTTCTTGCCCTCGGCATTGCGCCGAGGGGTGCGCAGCTTGACTACACACTCTGCCTTCCTTGTAACCTGAGCACTTCGTCCACCGCAACGCGGCTTCCACGCGTGTCACTGCTGTCACCCCCCCCTCAAACGAGGGCCGGGCACGACCCATCAAGGGATGCGCAGCCCGCCGGGCAGCGGACTCGGCGATGGCATCAATCAGCGCATTAGCGGCCCGCAGGTTGTCGGCGGCGATGAACAACCAGATGTCGTCAAGGTCGGTCTCGGCCCGCGTGGTATTGAGGACGCTGGCCACGGTGTCACCGTGCCTTCATGGACGCCAAGCGCTCCCGGCCTCTGCGCTTGATGGCCTCGGCGTCCAGTTCACCCGCAGAGCCGCTGGCTAGTCCGTCCTGAATGTCCTGCCGAAGCTGAGCCAGCGTCGCGGCCAGCTTGGTGTCGATGCCTTCCTTGAGCAGGGCATCGCGGAAAGCCGGGTCAGCCTGAACCCGCGCCAGCAGCGTCTCCTTGAAATCCCGTGTCAGTGCCATCGCAGTCGCCTCGCTGATCGTTTGCACGGTTTGTAACCCGCCGAACGCCGCCATCACCCCCCAAACCCCGCCGCCAGCCCCTCCCGCAAATGCCCCACCAGCGCCTGCACCGCCCGCGGCACATACGGGCTGTAGGGGCGGATCGCGTAGAGCTGGGCGCCGAAGCTGCCCTCGGGCCGCCAACCGGGCAGCACCGCAACCAGCTTGCCGGCGCGCAGCGCGGCCTGGGCGCTGAAGTCGGGCAGCAGGGCGATGCCCAGGCCGGCCAGGGCGGCCTCGCGCAGGGCCTCGCTGTTGTTGGCGGCGAAGGGGCCGGCCACGGGCACGGTCACTTTCGCTCCCGCCTCGCCATCCACTGGCGCCGTCATCGTCATTTGCCAGGCCGGCGCATCGCCCGGGCGCAGGTAGTGCAGGCAGTCGTGCGACGCCAGGTCGGCCGGCGTGGCGGGGGTGCCGCGGCGGCGCAGGTAGGCGCGGCTGGCCACCAGTAGGGACCGGGTGGCGCACAGCGGCCAGGCGATGTGGGTGTCGGGCGGGGCGTGGGTGTGGCGGATCGCCAGGTCATAGCCCTCCTGCGCCAGCGGCACCAGGCGGTCGCTCAGGTCCAGGTCGATGCGCACCTCGGGGTGGGCGCGCAGAAAGGCCGGCAGCAGCGGCACGATCTGCTGGCGGGCCAGGGCCACCGGCGCGGTCAGCCGCAGCCGGCCGCGCGGCGCGGCGGCGAGGTCCTTGATGCCGGCAAAGGCGGTGGCGATGCTGTCGAAGGCGCCGGCGGTGGCGTCGGCCAGCTGCTGGCCGGCCTCGGTCAGGCGCACGCTGCGGGTGGTGCGCAGCACCAGGGGCACGCCGGCAGCACGCTCAAGCTCGGCGATGCGCGCGCTCATCGCCGCCTTGCTGACGCCCAGGCGCTGCGCCGCCGCGGTGAAGCTGCCCAGCGTGCCCAGCACGCCCAGCCAGTGCAGGTGGCCCCACAGTTGCTCGGCACGGCTGTCGTTCAGGCGGGGATCGCGCATGGCTGCTGTTCGGCGGTTCGATCGGCCATTGTTCAGGATGCCGAACAATGAATCCAGCGCCGACCGGCTAGTCGGCGGCGCGGCGCCTGCCTAGACTGCGCCCTCGTTCAAGCCAACCTGCCGGAGACACACCATGGGCGCCCCTGAAGCCTTCACCCAGACCACCGACGTCGGCCACTACATCGGCGGGCGCACCGTGCCCGGCGCCAGCGGGCGCAGCCAGGCGGTCTACAACCCGGCCACCGGCCAGGTGGCGCGCCAGGTGGCGCTGGCCAGTGCCGACGAGGTGGCTGCGGCCGTCGCCAACGCCGCCGCCGCGCAACCCGCCTGGGGCGAACTGCCGCCGATCCGCCGCGCACGGGTGCTGAACAGTTTCCTGGCCCTGCTGAACCAGCACAAGGACACGCTGGCCGCGATGATCAGCGCCGAGCATGGCAAGGTGTTCACCGATGCCCAGGGCGAGGTGGCGCGCGGCATCGACATCGTCGAGTTCGCCTGCGGCGCGCCGCAGCTGCTGAAGACCAGCTTCACCGACCAGGTGTCCACCGGCATCGACAACCACACGCTGCGCCAGCCGCTGGGCGTGGTGGCGGGCATCACGCCGTTCAACTTCCCGTGCATGGTGCCGCTGTGGATGTTTCCGCTGGCCCTGGCCACCGGCAACGCCTTCATCCTGAAGCCCAGCGAGCGCGACCCGAGCTGCAGCCTGTTCATGGCCGACCTGCTGAAGCAGGCGGGCCTGCCCGACGGCGTGTTCAACGTGGTGCAGGGCGACAAGGTGGCGGTGGACGCGCTGCTGACGCACCCGGACGTGCGGGCCGTCAGCTTCGTCGGCAGCACGCCGATTGCGCAGTACATCTACGAGACCGGCGCGCGGCACGGCAAGCGCGTGCAGGCCCTGGGCGGCGCCAAGAACCACCTGGTGGTGATGCCCGACGCCAACGTCGAGCAGGCGGTGGACGCCCTGGTGGGCGCGGCCTACGGCTCGGCGGGCGAGCGCTGCATGGCGATCAGCGTGGCGGTGCTGGTGGGCGACATCGCCGACCAGATCGTGCCCAAGGTGGCCGAGCGCGCCCGCGCGCTGAAGGTGGCCAACCCGATGGACCTGACGGCCGAGATGGGCCCGATCGTCACCGCCCAGGCGCGTGACCGCATCGAGGGCTACATCGCCACCGGCGTGGACGAGGGCGCCCAGCTGGTGGTCGACGGCCGCGGGCTGAAGGTGGCCGGCTTCGAGGGCGGCTTCTTCACCGGCGGCACGCTGTTCGACCATGTGACGCCGAGCATGCGCATCTACAAGGAAGAGATCTTCGGCCCGGTGCTGGCCTGCGTGCGCGTGCCCGACTTCGCCACCGCGCTGAAGCTCATCAACGAGCACGAGTTCGGCAACGGCGTGTCGCTCTACACCAGCGACGGCGGCATCGCCCGTGAATTCACCCGCCAGGTGCAGGTGGGCATGGTGGGCGTGAACGTGCCCATCCCGGTGCCGATGGCCTGGCACGGCTTCGGCGGCTGGAAGAAGAGCCTGTTCGGCGACATGCACGCCTATGGCGAAGAGGGCGTGCGCTTCTACACCAAGCAGAAGAGCGTGATGCAGCGCTGGCCGGAGAGCATTGCGAAGGGGGCGGAGTTCAACTTCCC
>Ga0116179_1000700_pt1 | contig 25673 bp, 24 predicted proteins | sample AD_UKC071_MetaG_FD_89751 | JGI IMG/M metagenome (GOLD analysis project Ga0116179, IMG submission 89751) | Active sludge microbial communities of municipal wastewater-treating anaerobic digesters from USA - AD_UKC071_MetaG | ecosystem: Engineered > Bioreactor > Anaerobic > Digestate | place: USA...
CGCCGCCACCCCGGACTGGACCACGGTCAGGGCGACCACCAGGGTGACCGCGACCCAGAACGTGGTCCGGTAGGTGGCGCCCACCGGTCCGGACTCGCGAAGGTCCGGGGTGAGGAAGGTGTCGATGAACCCCAGCACCAGCTGGAGGAACCACAGCCCGGCGTTCCAGAACGAGAGCATCGCCGCGGTCCAGGCGTCGGCGGCAACCTTGCCGGCGGCGTTGCCCAGGGCGGTGAACGGGTTGACCAGGTCACCCCAGCCCTCGCCCGGCACCACCGCGGGGACGGCCGCGACGGTCGCGGGCATGGTGTTCACGACTGGCCCGTCTCGGCCCAGGCCAGCCACCCCGCTGCGGCGGCCAGCTCGGTGCCCGGCCACGTCGACGGCGCTGTCGCCGGCTGGGGACCGGGGGCGATCCGCCACCGGTCCTCGTGCCACTGCATCCGTTCGCAGCGCCCGTACGCGATGGAGGCGGTGCGGGCGATAGTGGCCTCCACCCGCAGCAGCACACAAGCCACCACCCAGTTCGGCCCGTCGGTTCCCTTGACCTGCCCGCCCGCCGGGATGGCGACCACCGCGGGGGGTGCCCCGGCCGGGGCGGCGGGTCCGGCCGCGGCCAGGAACGCCCGCACGTTCTCGGTCATCACCCACTGCCCCACGTCCGGGGCACCGGGCAGCGCCCACCCCCGGTGGACCTGCCGGGTCCGGTCCAGTGACATCCCGGTCAGCACGGTGGTGTCGATCGCGGCGAGCTGCCCGACCGCCCCGGCCGGGGTGCGCGGGTACCCGGTGGGGACCCCGCCCGGTCCTTCACGGGTCGCGGGCGGGACGGCGATGGCGCGGCCCGGGGGGTCCGCTGGTGTGCCTTCCCGGGCAGCGGCCGGGTCGGCCTGGAGCATCGGGGCGGCGGCGACCTCGTCGCGCCACACCGGCCCTGCCGCCGGAGATGCCGTCGAGGAAACCAGTACGGGGTTTGCGGGGGCTGGGTCGGTGACAGCGTCGACGAGGACGTAGGCCAGCCCGGCCAGCAGGGCCCCGGCCAGCAGTGCCGCCCCGGTCAGGGCTGCCAGCAGCCGCCGACGCCCCCACCCGGGAGCGTGCGGGGTGGTGGTCATCAGACGCACCCAGACCCGGTCATCGCTCGCACGATCCCGGGCAGGACGAGGTAGCCGATGATCGCCGCGAACACCAGGACGATCCCGACGACCCCGGCCTTGGACGCGTGCGGCATGGAGAACGCGCGTCCCCCGACGATCGCGCCGATGCCGACGACGACCCCGAGGATGAACAGCAGGCCGACGCCCCACAGCAGGTAGCCCATGAGCTGGTCGGCGTACTGCTGCGCGCCGGGTGGGGCGACCGGGCAGATCTGCGCGGCGAGGCCCGCCAACGTGTTTGAGGAGGTGGTGGTCATGACGTGTGGTCCCTTCGGGTCAGGTCGGTAAGGGTCAGGAGCTCGGAGGCGGCGCGGAGCAGGGCCGGGGGCAGCGGGGTGGAGTCGACGCCACGGCTTCGCAGGCGGGTATCTGCGGGGACGTGGACGAGGCGCCCGGTGAGGTCGTGGGTTCGGGAGAGCGCGGCCAGTGCGCTGGTCACCGGCCGGGGCAGGGCGCGGCGGCGCGGTCCCACCAGCGCCACGACGGGGTGGGCGTGCTCGAGCATTCCCAGCGCGGCGTCCAGCCGGCGCAGGCCGGGCACCGTCGCCGGTGCGGTGATCACGACGGGTCCGGGGTTTTCGAGGAGGTCGGTGAGCCACCCGTGCCCGGCGAGTACTGTGCCCAGCTCCCAGGCGACGTCGATCACCACCAGAGCGTCGTCGTCGTCCGGGCGCGGGTGGGGCACCTCGTGGGGCCCGCCGAGAGGGTCCGCGGGACGCTCGATGAGCACGGCGTCGCGCGTGCCGCGGACCCAGCCGCCCGGGTCGCGACCCAGCTCGGCGGTGGCTGCCGCGGTCAGGCCTGCCGCGGTGGGGCTGGCGCACTCGACCACGCGGGCGCTCCCGGCCGCGGTCCCCAGCGCCAGGGCCAGGGTGGAGGCGCCTGAGCCGGCGCAGGAGCCCACCACGGTCAGTACCGGACCGGTTGGTGACCACCGTGGGCTCGGGCGGGTCGGGTGGTGGCCGCGGCGAAACGAGCCGGCCTGCACCGCCCGATAGGCCCGTTTCAGCTCGTCGACGCCCACCGGTCGGGTGCTGGTGACCGCAGTCATGACCGCCCCTTCGACGGGCAGCGCTGGCAACAAACAACGGCCGGTGCGGCGTGCCGATCAGGCGAGACCGGGCGGGCCAGCGCTGCGGTCGGCCCGAGGTCCGAGAGTCCGGTGAGGTCGTCGTCGTGGCCCATGGCAGCCGGCCCTCGTTCGACGGTGAGCGGCGCGGCTGCCACCCGGGACTGCGGTGCCTGTCGCTGCCGCCGACCCCCGCCGCTGTTCATGCCGTCGCCCTGTGTAGCGAGTACGCGCTGGTGAGCGCGTCGAGGCTGCGCTTGGCCCGGCGACGCACCGTTCGCTCCGCCACCCCCAGCTCGGCCCCGACCGCGACCGTCACCGCGTGCGCGGTCACCCCTCCCCGTGAACATCGGCGTGGAAGGTCCGTGGCGTCGCTGGTGGCGACCAGGCGCAGCAGCAGGTGCCGCGCGGTGGGACTGATCACCTCGTCACGGCAGGCCCGGTCCAACAACAGCTCCAGCTCGGCCCGTGCGCGGGCGCCCTCGCCCGGTGCCGGGGTGTCCAGCCACTCCCGCGAGAACGGGTCCACCAGGTCGCACCTAGACCACACGGGATCCCGTGGCGGGACATGTCCCAGCTCGCGCAGGACCTCCCGGTAAGTGTTGCGCAGGATCGTGGCCGCGACCCGCCCCGTCGCGGTGGGAGGCAGGGTTCGTGCCTCCACCCACAGCTGCGCGGCGGTCAGCTCGTCGATGAGCGGGGAGAGCAGCCGGAGCCGGTGCGCCATCGCCGTGGCACCAGGCAGCAGCACCCACAGCAGGAGCCCGGCCGCAGCGCAGTCATCTCCCCCACGGGCGGAACCGAGGTGGGCCAGCACGCCGAGCACCGCGTCGCGTTCATCCGGGTCCTGGCACCTCAGCCAGCCGCGCAGGTCCTCCGGGCCAGACGCGACACCCAGACTCGGGTACCGCTCAACCCAGGACGCCCAGCGCGCCCGCGCCAGCACCCGCAACCCGTCGTTCGGGTCATCCAGACCCAGCTGCTCCGCGACACTCATCTCGAGCTCCTTCCACCGTTGACTCACGGCAGAAAGATCTCGACTTCATGTACCCGGATTCGTCCCCACAAGAGCCCCATCAGCTAGGAACGAACGTGCCCCGCGGGTAGGAACAATGCTGCTGACCTGCGAAGACGCAAAGTTCCTAGGATTCTCCGAATTCCTTCGACGCGGGGTACGTCCAGACCAGCCTCGGCCGGGTCGAGGTGCCCGACGACACACGCGGCAGGCCAAGGCTCACTCGCTGAACTCCCTCCACCGAGCGCCTCGGGACTCCGCAGGTTGTGGGCGCCGGACCGGCCAGCCCGGCGACTGGACATGCCGGTTCGCGCGCGTACGCCGCCAACAGGGTGTGGCCAACTGCGCCAATAGGGTGTGGCGTCCTATCGCCCACAGTGGGCAACATCAAACCGGGCGGGTTCGAGCGCGTTCGCGTACAGCGTCCCCATCCCGTGAGGGATGCCGGACAGTTCTAACCAGACCGTCGGGTAGCTCGACCCCCCGCCGATCGGCCTACTCACGAAGACGTTCGAGTCTGGTTGGGGCCCGCCGTCCCCCAGCCAGCGCGAGCGTAGCGCTGTATGACAGTGTTACGCTCATGTCATACACCACTACAAAGGGAATCGGCCATGGCAGTTTTGAACATCCGAGTTGAGGACCGGGTCCGCGACCAGCTGAAGGAGCTGGCCGACGGCAACGGCGTGACGACCAGCGAGTACGTCCGCGATCTGCTGATGGAGGCCGTCGTGCCCGTCTTCGAGCGAGAAGTGGAGCACGGCGACGAGCCCCCGGTCGAGAGCATGCGGACCGTCGACCGGCAGGTGCTCTCCCTGCTGCACCGGATCCTGGGCCGTGTGCTGCCGGACGACGCCAATGACGTCGACGGCGACCGGGAGTACCAGCTGATGCGGGCGAAGATCCTCGAAGAGGGCTACACGGGCGAGTACTGGTATGAGACGGCAGGCTTCAGGACGGAGTTGTCGAAGCGCGACTGCAGCCGGGTGTCGGACATCCTGCAGATGTTCCGCATCGCGACCTACAGCATCAGCAACCTGAAGAGCGAGGGGACGCCCGTCCCCGAGAAGCTGGCCCAACATCTCGAGTTCGGGGGGTTCGACCACAACGACGCCCTCGAAGGGCACATGGCGAGCTACGTCAAATTCCTCATGCGGGACGGCGAGCGCTGGACCGAATTGCAGCCCCAGCTCGAACGAAACGACCGCGGCAACTCGCACATGCCGATGCTCGACACCTACCTGCGGATGCTCTCCGAGTTCCGCCGCATCATGGACAGCCGCAAGCGGGGAGTCCGCCGCCTGGAATACCTCTTGTCGCTCGAGGAGCTGGAGCGGATCGCAGATGCACAGGTCCACCCCTCCCACCGGAGCCCGAAAGTCTGACCGAGTCGAGGGGTGCCTGGGGTCGGAAGGCCGCTGCCGCCTGCTCCGCCGATCAGTGGCCTGGTGCCTTTCCCGCTCCAAACGCCACGGCCTCGTCACGCATGTCCTTCAGGACTTCGAGGTTGCGCATCACGATGTCGGGGTTGTAGGTGGGTGTCGGCTTCAACCGGGTCATCCGCTCGAGTACCGCCTCGTCGGTTAGGTGGTTCAGCCACGCCGCGATCTGCTCAGCACTCGGGGCGCCGTCCATCTGGCAGAGCGTGTCGACCATGTCGTTCCGGACCGACGCCGCGCCCAGTCGCTGCTTGTGCCGGTCGGCTGCTGATTTGGTCGACCCCGCGGAGATCGCGCGGCGCTCGTCGACGTGCCCGACGGCGATGTCGTAGCGCGTCGGCAGCTCGGGCCTGGGCGGCTCCGCGCCGGCGACGAGGCGTGGCACTGCCTGCGTGCGGACCCAATGGGAGATCTCGTCGAGCTCCTGCATGAGCACTGGCCACCGGTCCGTGCCGGGCCGGTTGATGCCGATCGTCGGAAAAAGCCTGACCGGCACCCGCGTGCCAAACGGGGTCTCCGCGATCACGTCTCCCACCCGCAGCGGCACCTCGGGCCGTGGCGGGAGGCTGCGGACCGAGCTCGGCCTCTGGTCCTCCGTGTACATGGCCGCGATGCGGACCGCCGTGACCGCTGGAGTTCGATGCTTCGCATGGTTTGTGTGGAGAACGAGACGAGCCAACGGGTGGTTCTCGGCGTCCTTGCGGTTGAAGGGCTGCAGCCCTTCGATCCGCTTCACCAGGTCGCTGCCGGGATGCAGCGAGGCAGGGCCGTTCTTCACGCGACCTTTCGCCCAGGACTCAAAGTCCTCGGCCTTGCGGGACGCCGGGATCTCGACCAAGCGCGCGGCCTTGTCGTCCAGGGTTCCGTCGCGGAACTCGACCTCCGCGAACAGAGCATGCTCAAGCGCCGCTCGGAGCGCGACCAAGGCATCGGCGACGAGCAGCGGGACCTTCCGCGGCATTGGGGCCACATGCGTCACGACGGTCCGCGTGTTGGGGAAGGCGAGCTGCTCCTCGAGCTCGAAGGTTCCGTCGGGCCGGCTCTGGTAGGCGAAGAGCACGTCGGCGATCTGGCCAACCAGCTCATCCGCATGCGACAGGGTCGCGGCCACATCGAGATGGTGATCGGGCAGCCAGTGGTGCATCGAGTCCTTCACGACGGGATCCTATGCGGCGTGCGCTACGGCGGCGAGGTCGCCGGAGAACCACTGAGGTGGCCGACTCGACCTGGCCGGTCGGGTCCTCGGACTGATGCGTGCGTCACCACCAAACGCGTCGGTCACCGGCACCGACACCGGTTGACCGCAAACATTGGGTGCGTCGCTGCGCCGGTGCGCCGTGAGGCGCTTGTTGAGGACATCACAGGCCGCCCCGTCCCGTCGTCGACACAACCCGATCACACGCTGCCGAGCAAACCTCGATTACCTCTACGCAGGGACCGACGACGAGGACACGGGCACCCGCCCACCCCTTGACGCTAAACGCCTCACGCTGATGTGCGGCTGTGCGCATGTGCCTTCGTGAGGACATGCGGGGCCTATAGCCTGCCCGGTGGTCAACTGCGCCAAGGGCTGAGTCACCCATCCGAGAGCCGCTGATCGAGTTCCTCGATACGAAAGACTCGAGTCCCGGGTACGGTCTGGTCGAGGCGATGAGTTCTTGTAGCGCTGCACGCGCGGAGGGGAATCGAGTACACGATGAGGGGTTTGTGGGCCACGATTGCGGTGGTTTGGCTACTTCTCACACGTGCCAAGCGCGACTTGCCACCGGCGACGAGCTATCAGGCGATCCCCCCAGCAAGCGTGACAAAGCGGCGCTCACCGCGCTGGGCAAGGGAGTTCCTCGTGGCCGTGGTAGCAAGCATGTTGGCGGTCGGGACGGGCGCGCTCCTTGACGACCGACGCGCGGACCGAGAGACCGCGCAGGCCGAACGGTTGGGCTGGCGAGTCTCTTTGGCAACGGGAGATGCGTTCCAGGACAGTGATCTGGCGGGCGTGGATCTCTCCGGAGTGGCGCTCGCACGTAAGGACCTTTCCCGGGTCTCACTGCGATCCGCGACCCTGCGCTCCACGGTTCTGCGCGACACCGATATTGCGGGTGCGGACCTCACGCGGTCGAACCTGAACCGCGCGGTGCTTACAGGCGTATCGCTAGTGGGCGCCGACCTGAGCGACGCCGATCTCTCACATGCCAGCTTCTCAGGCTCGGACCTCTCCGGGGTCGACCTAACCAGGGCCGCGTCAGTCGAGGGTGCGAGATTCGACAACGTTTGCTATGACTACGCCACTCGTTGGCCAACGACTCCTCCTCCCTTGGATTGGCGGTCTTGCTGGTCTGGGTATACAGACAACGAAACGCCAGTCACTCTGCGAACGCCTCCGGACGAGGGGCCCTGCGATCTCAGTGACCTGAGGGCCTTCCTTCCTAACTACCTCAACGGCTTGGCAGTGCCCGACGACGACCAACTCTGTTCGTACATTGGCTACCTCGATGCACGCGGGGTGCAGGGGACCAACTCGGACAAGGTGTTTACGGGCAGTTATGCCTGTGGCCAGGCCGCGACCATGGCTCCAGAGGTACTGGCCCAGATCTCAGACCCAGCTCGACGTGAACCACGAGACCTTGAAGCAGGCAGAGGCACTCTCTTCGCTGCGGCCAAGTACCTGTGTCCGGAGAGGGCGGGGGTCATCATCCAGGGCCTTCGCAGCGACGCCTGACGGAACACCGCACATTGTTGCTCGTCTGCCCTTGCCGCAGGTTGTGCGGCAGTATGAGTCACGCCTCCAGCGCCTGAGGGCGGAGGGCGGCGGATGCGATAGTGGGTGCTAGGTCCAGAGGCGCTTTGTCTGCGAAGGATGGGAATGACTGGGTCGAAAGATTGGCTCAAGACACGCGCGGCGGGACCGCCGGAAGGTTGGGTGCCTGCAAACGAGATCCGTGCGTTCCGGTCTCAGTTCGAGGCCTGCGATCGGCTCGAAGAGCTGGTAATGAGAGCCGTCAGCAATCCGATTGGTAAGTACACCAGCACCGAGAGCGCGATAGTGAAGCTCGCCGTCTCAAGGGCGCTCCACACCTTCGATGCCATGCTGTGCCTTGCGGATGCTGGCTACGGTGCGCCTGCGCTTGCCTTGGCGCGAACTCTCATAGAGGAAGCGGTCGCGTCATGGTGGCTTCGAGGGGTACCGAAGGAACAATTGCTCAAGTTGCTACAGGCCCACGAGCAGAGTTACTCGCTGATGCTTCAAGGGCCGACGTCGCCTGAAGTGAAGTACCTGCCCCTACTCAATGGCTTGGCCCCGATGACGGCTGAGGATGTCGAGTCTGCGCTCGAGCGATTCGCCGTTGACCCGAACCTGGGCGCGAGGCACTGGACCCGCAGGACCGTGAAGAGGATGGCCAGCGCCGTCCGCGAGAACATGCGACCGGTGGAGCAGAAGACGCTGAACGCCTTGACCGGCAAGCCACTCCTCGTGGCGAACTTGATGACTCACAACAGCCCCTTGTCCATGGCGAGCAGACTGGTGCCAGAAGGGGCAGGATCTACAACCGGTGCTCCCATGACTAGCCGGCGGCCATCGACGGCACTGGTCCACGAAACTCTCGCCCTGGGCTACGAGTCCTTGGCGCTCATCGCATGGCTCGTCTGCGATGAAGACGCTAGAGCGGTGATCGATGACGAAGTGCAGCGCGGCCGGTACGAGTTCGTTGCCCTTCCGTCAGGGCCTCGCCCCGCCCGGAATGAACCATGCCCCTGCGGCAGCCCGAAGAAGTACAAGCTCTGTCATGGCCGACCGGGTATGCCAATGAGAACCGACCTTCGCCAGCGTGGCTGGCGGGCGTAGGCCGAAGGCAGCGCCATTTGGCGTTGAAGTCCGCGTGCTCGACCGGAGTCCCAGATTCCGGCATTGGGCGTGAGCGCCAGGAGCGCGGCCTTGCGCCGTTGCGCAGTGTGCCAACAGGACAAGATGCCCGCATGCCGTGGCCGTGAAGGCCCTGCGTAATGATCCCCGACTCGACGACTGACTTGCATTCGGACAGACGTTCGAGTATTCTCGGTGTTGGACACGGCGGTTGAATTGCGTACCAGCCTCTGAGCCCGCGGGTTCCCGCTTCTGCGCCCGCAGTCCGTCGCTGATCGTTCCGAGGGCATGGAAGGCTAGCGACTAGGGGCGGGCTGGTCGCAGGTACTTCCGTGGACAGCAAGTCTCTTATGTTGGTCCTGACTGTGGTGGCACTGTTCTTCATCACTCTGTGGACGAACACGGACTCGGGCCTTCAACATCTTCCAGGGGTCCTTGCCGCGTTGGCGATGATTCTGCGAGCCTCTGATCGGTCTCGGGGTAGGCGGAAAGACAAGAAGGACCGATAGGGGTCCTCGGTGCGAGGCGAGAATCTCGTCGGCAACCCCTGCTTCGGCGTTAGGGCGTAGATGGTCGCCGCGGACCACTCCCAGCACGACTGACTGAACCTCGGTTAGCCACGGGAGGATGCGTCTCATCGCCAGAGGACAATCCAGCCGATAGGACAGCGGCGCCGTCAATCAGGCCAACACACCGAAGTAGCGTCCCTCCCCGTCATCGCAGTACTCAAAGCCGATCTCGTTGAGCCACACCGGCAGAAGATCTGCGAGCTCCAAGACGACCGCGTCAAGCTCGGCCTTGTCCATCGGCGTGTCGGCCGGCGGGATCTTTGCCAGGATCGCGACGAAGTCATCCCAGTACGGGTCAGCCAATCGCCACCACAGTTCGTGTTTTCTGCGCTCCCCGTCCGTTAGGTCGTGGTCGATAGCTCGCAACCCGGCCGCCAAGTACCCCAAAGAGATCCACATCGTGTGCGCTGTGCCGAAGACGGCGTTGCATGTGGGGGTGACGTCGGTCTCGTCCAACGTCGACGCGGCGTGCTGTAACGCGGCATCAACCGACTCCAAGGTCGATAGCCAGCAATCCACACTGATGTCGTCATCACAGCGAGGATGCTCCCGCGTCGCGACGATCACGGCGCGATACTCCTCCATCACCACGCCCGCGCTGGCAACGTACTCGCTGTGGACGCCGGCCCGGCCGAGAGTCGCCCGGGCTCCGTTTGTGGCCTCACCACGCTGGCCGGTGGCGACGTGTTGGGCCTCATGTATCGCGGTGTGCAGCAGGTTGTCGACCCGCCACAGCGCCTCCTCTTGTTCCTCCTCGTCGCCACGGCCGAACAGCCAGCCGATGCCCATCACGATGTCGTAGCCACCGTCGTCCCGGTCCATCGTCTTGGCGATGGCCACCCCACCGGCGCGGTCAGTCGTGTAGGGCGGATGGTCGGCAGGCAGACGCCTTTGGACGGAGGCAGCGAAGTCGCCGGCCAAGACGAGCGTGACCTCGTCGGGACGCGGCGCTGCGGCGGCAATACGGCCAAGAACGGCCTCGAGCAACTTCCTCGGCGCATTGTTTGGGTCCGGATTCTGGAGCCACGACGCGTATGCGCTGTCGACACCCTCGAGAATGCACTCCACGTGGGAAGTGAAACATAGGAGATCGTCGACCCAGGCCTGGACGGACCATGTCTTGCGTCGCGTCCTGCTTGGCAGAATCGGAGGCTTGCCGCTCACCGACTGGAGTGCGTCTCTGCGCGAGCCGCCACAGAATTTGGTTGAAGGGCGCAAGGATGCAGAGCATGCATGACGTGACTTGGGGTCTCGACCTCTCAACGAACAAGCGCAAGACCGCGGCCGTTGCCCTCGATTGGTCGACTCCCGGGAGCCGGCGGTCCCGCCGGCGCCACGGGGCCGATGGCCCCGGATCACCGAGTCAACACCTGTAGGTGAGCGCGAGGAAGTCACTGTCGTTGGGTGTACCGACAGGGCGCCCCTCACGCCACCGATGGGGCCTGACCGCGGCCTAAAGTCGTTGACGTGGACAACCGCATCGAGGTTCGAGAGTTCCTCACGACCCGTCGCGCCCGCCTCACCCCCGACCAGGTGGGCCTCACCTCGACGAGTACCCGCCGGGTCCCCGGCCTGCGCCGCAGTGAGGTCGCAGCCCTCGCCGGTGTCAGCGTGGAGTACTACGCCCGGCTGGAGCGCGGCCACATCGCTGGCGCGTCATCGGGTGTGCTCGACGCGCTCGCACGAGCACTACGGCTCGACGACGCGGAGCGGGCACACCTGCTGGACCCTGCGCGCGCGGCTGACGGCATCCCGACCTCGGGCCGAACCCGGCGTCGGATGCCGCCTCGCGCGGCCGCTGCCCGGCCGAGCCTGCGCTGGGCACTGGAGGCGATCACCGACGGCGTCGCCTTCGTGCGCGACCGACACCAGAACCTCCTGGCCACCAACACCCTGGCTGCGGCGTTCTACTCGCCGGTCATCGGGGACGGTGGGCGGGTGCCCAACCTGGCCCGCTTCCAGTTCCTGGACCCCGCCTCGCGGGACTTCTACCCGGACTGGGACCTCTTCGCCGAGATGTGCGTCGGAGTCATGCGCGCGGAGGCAGGACGCGACCCGCACGACCGCGGCCTGCAGGACCTCGTTGGCGAGCTGTCCACCCGCAGTGACGTGTTCCGCCGGTTGTGGGCAGCCCACGACGTGCGCACCCACGGCACCGGCACCAAGCGCTTCGTGCACCCGGTCGTCGGCGAGCTGACCCTCGCCTACGAGGAGCTCGCCATCAGAGCCGAGCCCGGCCTGGTCCTGCTCGTCTACACCGCAGAACCGGGCTCACGCTCCGCCGAGCGGCTCCGCCTGCTCGCATCATGGGCCGCGCCCGCCCCGGCGGCCAGCCCCGCGGAAGCGCCCGGCAATCCGCACCCCTGACCCGAAAGGACACCCTGTGCAGATCACCCGCAGCTCCGTCGATACCGCGAAGGGCCCGGCTGACTGGTTCACCGGCGACGTCTTCAACGACGCGGTCGCCGCGGCCCCGGCCCCCTCGCGGGTCACCGCCAACCTCGTGCACTTCATGCCCGGCGCCCGGACCCACTGGCACCGGCACCCGCTGAGCCAGACCGTCTTCGTCACTGAGGGGGTCGGCCTCTGCCAGCGACGGGGTGGGCCGGTCGAGGTGATCCGACCCGGAGACCGGGTCCTCTTTGAAGCCGACGAGGAGCACTGGCACGGTGCCTCCCCGAACCGGCTGATGGTGCACGTCGCCATCAACGAGGGCGACAAAGAGCACGCCGTCGTCCACTGGCTCGAGCCCGTCACCGATGAGGAGTACACCGCCACCCCGGTGGACGGGTCGTGAGCAGGGTCCTCGTCACGGGCTCGGCCGATGGGCTGGGACGCGCCGCCGCTCACTCCCTGCTCGGTGCCGGCCACGACGTGGTGGTCCACGCGCGCAACGACACTCGAGCCGAGGTGCTCGGGCCCCTCGTCGAGGCCGGGGCGGCGCTGGTAGTCGGGGACCTCGCTGACCGCGACCAGGTTCGAGGGCTCGTCGGCCAGCTCGAGGGTGCACCGCCGCTGGACGCCGTGATCCACAACGCCGGCGTCTACAGCGGGCCTGCCGTCATTCCGGTCAACGTCGTCGCCCCCTACCTGCTGACCGCGCTCCTTCCGCGACCACACCGTCTGGTGTGGCTCAGCAGTGGGTCCCACTTCGGGGGCCGGGCCGCCCTGGACAACGTCGACTGGGACGGTCGCCGCGCCGGTGCCTACTCGGACAGCAAGCTGTTCGTCACCACCCTCGCCACCGCCGTGGCCCGGCTCTGGCCGGACGTGCGCAGCAACGCCGTGGACCCCGGTTGGGTCCCGACCCGGATGGGCGGACCCGGTGCCCCGGACGACCTGAAGCTCGGCCACGCCACCCAAGTGTGGCTGGCGACCAGTGGCGAGGCCGATGCCAACATCACGGGCGGCTACTGGTTCCACCAGCGCCGACGAGACCCGCACCCGGCCGTCCACGACACCGCCTTCCAGGACCGACTCCTCGCCGCCCTCGCCGAACAGACCGGCGTCGACCTGACCAACTGAGCCCGCACCCTCTGCCACCGCCACCAGCAACGAGGCCAAGGCTGCCTTTCATCGACGCCGCGATTGTTGCGAGCGACCCGCTCATAGCCGATGAGCGGACAGTCCCCCGGGTCTCGATCCCCGAGGCCTGAAGTCCTCTGTGGCCTGAACGGCGACTGTATCTCCACCCGATCGCGACGGCCCCGCCTGCAGGTAGGGGCCTGGGTCCGCGGCCGCGACCGGGCGTGTCGGCGCTGCCGGGTTGGATCGGACCAGCAGCATCGGTACTCAGGATGATCGATGTGGCCCTGAGATGGGCCCGGGCAGGCCAGGAGGCGAAGGCGTGGCAGCAGGCGGGAGGGTCGGCGGCCCGGCCCTGGGCGTGTTCCTCGCGGCCCTCCACGACCGCACTCGGGCCTTGTCCCGGGAGGACCTGCTCGCCGTCCTGGTCGGCCACGCCGAGCGCCTGCCGGTGCCGCAGCGGCAGGCCTTCCTCGACATCTTCCCCGACCCCGCCGTCGCGCCGACCCCTCCGCTGGCGGCCTCGTCGGCGGACCTGCTGGCCGGGATCGACGCGTTCGCGGCCCGGGTCGCCGCCGGAGAGTATGCCGATGACGAGGGCTACCACTGGGACGGCTACCGCTGGGTCGACGAGGTGGCCGCGACCTGGGCCCATGACGCCGACGCCTTGTTCGCCGCGGTCGGCGAGGTGTTTCTGGCGGGAGGCCTGCAGGCCGCGCGAGCGGCATACGAACGGCTGTTGGCGCCGTTCGGCGTCGGCGGGGGCGATGGCTGGTCGCTGGAGCTGTGGGAGCTGGAGTCGACCGAGGTGCCCGAGACGCTGGCCCGGTACCTGCGCTGCATCTTTGAGACCACCGCGGCCGATGCCCGCGCCGCCGCGCTGCACCGCGCCTGGTTAGACCTGCCCAGTCACTGGACGCTGACCCTGGCCGAGCTGTCGGGCACCCGCCGGGAGCAGTTGCCCGGCCTGGACGCCTTCCTGCCGGGCTGGATCGAGTGCCTGTTGACCGAGACCGGACACCCGCCGCTGCCGCAGCGGGTCCGGCTGCTCACCGAGGCCGCCACTCTGGCCGGCGGCGTGGATGCGCTGGCCGACCTGGCCAGGCGCCCCGGGACGCACCAGGGCGGCGTCGGCCTGGCCTGGGTCGACTCCCTGAACGCCGACGGCCGGCAGGAGGAGGCGAGGGCGGCGGCCCGCGAGATTCTCGACCTGCCCGGTGTCGATGCCCGGCACCTGGCCGAGGCCGCCGACCGGCTCGCCGACCTGGAGGCGGACCTGGGCGAGCCCGGTGCGGCCGTGCAGGCGAGGCGGCGCGCCTGGACCAGCGGGCCAACCCGGCGACGGCTGCTCGCGATGGCCGCCACCAGCCAGGAGGCCGGAGTGCTCCCCGAGACCCTCGCCACCGAGGCCGACGCCCTCACCGTGACCGGGAGCGCCGGCGGTGGCACCGGCCGGCTCCGCTGCGAGCTCCTGCTGCTCGCCGGCCGCGTCGACGAGGTGTCTGCCGCGCTGACCGCCGCCGACCCGCTCGGCTGGCACCACGCCGACCACCCCGGCCCGGTTGTCCTGCCCGTGCTGTGGGCCGCCGCGCTCGGCGCGGCACCGGCACCCGACGCCGGCCACCTCGGGGCGCTGTTCGCCGACATCGACCTCGACCCCGCCGTCCTGCCACGGCTGGAGGACTGGCCCCCCACGCGCCAGCCCACCGCCCGGCCCGCCCGGCCCGACCGGCCCGAGCCGGCCGGCCCCACCCTGACCGGCCTTCTGGCTGACGCCATCCGGGCCATGGCCGCCGACGCCAAGCACCGCGAGGCGTGGCTGACCGCCGCGGCCGCCGTGACGGACGCCAGGATCACCGCGATCGTCTCCGGCAAGCACCGCAGCGCGTACGCCCGCGCTGCATCCCTGGCCCACGCCCACGCCGAGACCCTCGCCGGCCTCGGCCAGGTGCCCGACGCCCACGCCTACCTCGCCGCCGTCCGGACCCGGTTCCCCCGGCACGTCGCCTTCCGCAGCGAGCTCGACGCCGCCGCGGGCGCCTCAACCCTGCGCAACCGACACACCTGAGCGGGGGCGATGGTGGGCTCGCGCACCCTGCGACGGCCCGCCGGCAGGGTCGTAGGGTTGTTCGCCGTGAGGACGACGCGGTTGCGGGTGAGGCTGCTGGACGTGGAGCCGCCGGTGGTACGTGTGCTCGACGTGCCGAGCGCCGCGACCCTGCCCGAGTTGCACGATGTGCTTCAGGCCGGCATGGGCTGGACCGACAGCCACCTGCACCAGTTCGAGGCCGGCCAGGCCCGCTACCGCATACCCGACCCCGACTTCGCCGCCGACGACCCCGACCTGCGCGATGAACGCTCCGCCACCCTGCGTGACCTCCCAGAGACGTTCGGCTATCTCTACGACTTCGGCGATAGCTGGCACCACGACATCGAGAACCTCGGCCCGGGCGGACCCGAACCAGGGTGCGTCGACGGCCAGGGCGCCTGCCCGCCGGAGGACTGCGGCGGGTGGCCCGGCTACGAAGAATTCCGGGACGCGATCGCCGAACCGACCCACCCCGAGCACAAGCACCTGACCTCGTGGGCCGGGCCGTGGACCGACGCCTTCGACCGCGAGGGCATCGATGCCCTGGTCCGTGCCACCGTCGGGTAGGTCCCCGGCAGCGTCCGGCTGCTGCTCGGCCTGCTCCACGGCGGGGTCAGGCTGACCCCGGGCGGGCGGCTGCCCCGGGTCGTGGTGCGCGGCGTTCAGGCCGAACGCCCCACTTGGTCGATGCTGGACCGGCCCGCCTCCATCGAGGAGGACCTGCCCCCGCTGGCCGCGCTGCACGACCTGCTCCGCGGCGCCGGACTGCTCCGGCTTGCCCACGGCGTCCTGACCCCGACCAAGGCCGCCGCCGACGACCTGCAGACCATCCGACGGCTCCGCCAGGTCCTCGAGCCGGACAGCTTCCACGACATCCTCATCGGCGTCATCACCGCCCTCCTCGCCACCGACGGCCCGGCCACCAGCGCCGACCTCGCCGAAGCAGCCCTGCCCTGGCTGGACCGGTGGGCCATCGGCGGCCACCCCGTCAACACCGACGACCTCCGCCGCCAGCTGCGGTACACGGCCCCCCTCATGCAGGCCCTCGACCTCGCCGACCTCGGCACCGGCATGCGCTCGGACACCTATCGCCCCGGGCCCTCGGCCACCACCCTCCTGCCTCGCGCCACCGCCCTAGCCCACTACCTCCGCCAGTGGGCCGACACCGACACCCAACCGGGACGGGACGGGACGGGGCTGCCTGCCTGAGAGCAGGGCCAGCCCTATATCGCCCATTTAGCAGCACGTCAACGCTCACGCATAGGTCGAAGCTTCGCGCCGCTTCGAACCGTAGGTCACGCCTTCTAGTGTGATCAGCAACCGCAAACGGCGGAGGACGGGAAGACCCGACGACGAGGGGCTCGTCCGGGACGTTGCTCACATCGGGTTCCCCCTGCGGGCCTGACTGCGCCATCTCGACTCCCTTCCGCGGAGGAGCTGCTGGTGTCGACGCCTGCGTCTGGATGGCGGCCGGGGCCAACCGCTACGTACGGCCCCTCGAAGCCCTCGCCCCAACGTCCAGCAAGGACGTCGGTCTCTGAACCTGCCGAGAGGAATTCGCTCAAACGGGTTGCTACACCTGTTTCAGATGGTTACAGTTATTTCAGTCAGTTGAACCTGTATCAGTTGGAGGGAAGCGTGTCAGAGATCCTGCCGGACGATGTCCAGGCTCTCCGCGACGCCTTGGAGGCGTCGCCGGGGGAAGTCACGGTCACCCTCAGCCTGACCCGCAAGAGCGCCGAGAAGGTCCTCGAACTACTTGAAGCCGAACACTCGACCGGTGCCGTAGTTGTTCCCGTGAAAGACCTGTTCACCAGCACCGAGGCCGCAACAATGCTCGGCATGTCGCGACCCACCCTGATGAAGCTGGTGGACGCCGGCGCCGTCGAGCACGTTCGGGTAGGGACCCACCGCCGCATCCCGATGGGAGCGATCGTCGCGTATCAGCGGAACCGCCAACACGAGCACAAGCAGAGTGTCGCGGCAGCGGAGGAGTTCCGCAGCAACATCACCTTCGGAGGCAACCAGTGAGCCTCGACGTCCAGCTGCTCGACCCTGTCGAGTTCCTCCAGCCCAACCGGCGGCTATTGATCGACACCAACATCTTCATGGACCCCGACTCGCGTCGCGCCGGAGGATTGAAGCGGCTGTTCGAGCGGGGCCAAGGCGTGATCCTGACGAACAGTAACCCCATCGTTGTCCCGACCAAGGTCATTGGTGAGCTCACCAAGCAGAGTCGGCGCGACCCGTCCCGCGAAGCTGAAGAACGCACGAAAGTAGCCATTCAGAAGGCCGGCACGGCCCTCACCTTCCTTGAGGATGCGAGCAAGGTCGGCCTAGTCCGCAAAGACCTCGGCGACGACAGCAACCCCTACGCGGACGACCTGTTCCTACGGATCTTCGAACGATTCGCGTCGACGTACGAGATGTGCCTTTTGACCCGTGACATCACCATCAAGTTGCGAATCCGACTCCTGGCGCATCGACTCGACAAGCGACTGCTCACCGGTGTGCTCACCAAGGATGGTGACCTGGAGATCGAGTCTGACCAGTCGCTGTTCGACCGGGGGCTCCGCAAGTACACCCTTCACGCATCGAACGTCGCGGAGGGCAACGGCAACTTCAAGGACCGATCAGAGGTCGCGTCACTTGAGCCCCTGCTCGAGCAATTCCGACAGGCGTTCGATCTCCAGGATTCGGAAGTCAATGCTGGCGACCGGAGTCCCAAAACCTCCGCGCCGCGAAATTCGCGACGCACGCCGAAGGCGCAGCCGTTCAGTTCGACGGCCACGATCAAGCCGCGCGACGCGGTGCTGAACTTCTCATCCCTTCCCAAGGAGAGGGACCGGGTGTCCTGGGAGTCCGCGACCAAGAGCGGCACCCTCCTCCTCGGTGCACTACTGGGTGAGGGCGGCGAAGGATCGGTGTACCAAGGTGACCGCAACACGGTCGTCAAGATTTTCGACAAGGAGCACGTCACTCGACACCGCAAGGAGAAGGTCGAACTGCTGGTCCGCAGCGGGATCCAGGCCAAGGGCCTGTGCATCCCCTCCGCCCTGGTCCGCAATGCGGCCGGCGACTTCGTCGGCTACGTCATGCCCAAGGCGACGGGCCGCGAAGCACGCACGATCTTCAACATCCGAAAGCTCGAAAAGGACTTCCCGACATGGAACAAGTCCGACCTCGTTGACATCTGCATCTCGTTCTTGGAACAGGTCCATCTCCTTCACTCGATGAACATCATCCTCGGTGACATAAATCCCAAGAACCTGATGATCGACGCCCGAAAGAACGTCTTCATCATCGACGCGGACTCCTGGCAGCTTGAGGGGTATCCCTGCCCGGTCGGCACCCCGATGTACACATCTCCGGCGATGCTCGGGAAGACCTACGCGGACGATCTGCGCACCATGGAGGACGAGCTGTTCGCGGTCGCCACAATGCTGTTCCAGATCGTGATGACCGGGCAATTCCCCTACATGCGCACCGGCACTGACGGTGACATGGTGCAACTGATCAAGGAGGGCAACTTCGCCTTCCAGTACGAAAACCGCAACAACAAGGACCAGCCCGACGGCGACTGGAAGTTCATCTGGAGCCACATCCACAAACCGGTCAAGGACCTCTTCTGGCACACCTTCCACCGGGAGGGCAAGCGCTACAAGAAGCGTCCGACGGCAGCAGAGTGGCTCGACGCGTTCAAGGCATACAAGGCCTACCTTGCCAACAAGCGCCTGAATTTCGACCCCATGTCCAACGACGTTCGTCCGATCCGCAACAAGGCCTTCAGGCCGGACACCCCCATTGAGGACTGCGCGACCTGCGGTCGCAGACACGCGATCGCAGGTATTTGGAACGACGACGACACGCAGTACTTCGTCCCAAGGCAGTGCAACAAATGCCGGGACGCCCAGCCGTTCCGGCCTTCCGCCGGCCGGCCAACGATTGCCCGCGGCGCCACGCCGGCGACCGCCGCCTGCAAGGACTGCGGCAAGCGCTTCCCGCGAGCACAGCTGACATATAGCCGATGCCCGGCATGCACAACCAAGGCGAACTCGCTCGACACGAACCGGTTGTGCGTCGACTGTCGCCAGCCGTTCATCACCTACGACCACATCGGCTGGTTCCAGAGTCGCTTCTTGGACGTGCCCAAGTCGCACTCCGCGATCAAGCAGACCTGCTCGACCGCTCCGCGCCCGACGTCGACCAAGCCGAGCACACCGCCCCAAGTCGGCTTCTGGACCCGCTTCAAGAAGTGGCTGCAAGGCAACTAGCCACCACACGACCACGAAAGGAAACAACAATGGCAACACTCAGCATCGGTGCCGACGACCTCGTCGACAACCCGACCCCACGCGTGCCGGTCTCCCTCTGCCTCGACACCAGTGGATCCATGGGCGGATCGCCGATCGAGGAGCTCGTTCGAGGCGTCAACCTTTTCTACGACGCCATCGACGAGGACGACGATGCCCACGACTCTGCAGAGATCAACATCGTGGAGTTCAACTCCTCGGCGGGCCTCGTCCACGACTTCGCCAGCATCGAGCGGCTTCAGCGCATCTCCTCGCTGACTGCAAACGGTGCGACCGCCATGGGCGCGGGCGTGAACCTCGCGCTCGACACGCTGGACAGGCGCAAGGCTACGTACTCGGGCAGCGGCGTCTTGTACTACCAGCCGTGGCTCGTCCTCATGACGGACGGCGCCCCCACCGACAACATCGACCTCGCTGTTCAGCGAGTCGTCGACCTGGTCGAGGCGAAGAAGCTCACGGTGTTCCCGATCGGCATCGGCAGCCGCGCCGACATGAACACCCTTGCTCGCTTCAGCCCGAACCGGCCACCACTGCGGCTTGACGGGCTCAAGTTCAAGGAGTTTTTCGAGTGGCTCTCGAAGTCGGTCGCACGGGTCTCGCGGTCGACGCCTGGCGACACGGTGAAGCTGGACCTCGAAGGCCTTGCCGGCTGGGCGGAACTGTAAGTGTTCAAGGAGTTCCACTATCAAGTCAGAGGCAAAGGGCACCTGCGCGACGGCACTCCGGGCCAGGACCGGACGGGGTACCTCTCGCGTGGGGGTGTCCAGGTCCTCTGCCTTGCGGACGGCGCTGGATCGGCGTCGCATTCCCAGTTCGGCGCCCAGGCCGTGGTGGATGAAGCGTGCACTATGCTCGTCGACCGGTTTGCTGAGTTCTCGGCAAGCGACGATGGTGCGCGCGTCAGGGTGGAACTCCTAGGCCAACTTGTCTTGAAGCTCAACAACGTTGCGAACCGGCACGGAGTGAAACCTGGGGACTTGGCGTCGACGTTCCTGTGCGTTGCCGTATCTGGGAAGCGGTTCCTTGGGGCCCACATTGGCGATGGCGTCGTCGGGTACGTGAAGAACGGCGAACTGAAGGTCATCTCGGCGCCTGACAACAGCGAGTTTGCTAACCAGACGACCTTCGTCACCTCTGGCCGCGCCCTTGAGTCGATGCGACTGTTCCGGGGATCACTGGACGGAGTCGCCGGCTTCATCCTGATGAGCGATGGGACCGGTGAGAGCCTGTTCGATTCGCGAACTGGCGAGCTGGCTCGAGCTTGCGCGAAGCTCATCGCCGCTGTGGGCTCTGCCCCTGCGGAGCTGAGCAAGACCTCTAAGCACACGAAGCGCTTGCGGCGACTGATGGATCTCAAGATCCGTGCCGCCACCAAGGACGACTGCTCCATCGGAATCCTTGGGCGCAATGCGGCGAGCCGGTCCGATGGCGCGGCTTGAACAGCGAGCTCCGACGGCCAAAGTGCCACACCACTAGTCGGACAACGCGACTCTCGCCGAGGGGCGCGGCGAGAGAGTCTGGTCGAGCTGGACGCTCGCACTGCTCACCCTGGAAGTGTTGAAGCCCAACCGGAGGGACGTCACCGCTGCAGATCTTCGGGCAGTCCGACGCAAGGCGTGTGCCCCCAGGAGGTGCAGGGCGCTATCTGACCTTCGAGGAACGCGAGGAGATCGCGATCCTGCGTGCAAAGGACAAGGGCGTGCGTGAGATCGCCCGCACGATCGGTCGCGACCCCGGGACGGTGTCGCGCGAACTACGCCGCAACGCGGCCACCAGGAGCGGGACGCAGGACTACCGCGCTGGTGTAGCGCAGTGGAAGGCGCAGCAGGCCGCGAAGCGACCGAAGACCGCGAAGCTGGTGACCAACGACCGGTTGCGTGAGTACGTGCAGGACCGGCTCGCAGGGAACGTCCGTCGTCCCGACGGCACGATCGTGGCGGGTCCGACACCGCCGCCGTGGAAGGGGCTGAACAAGCCCCACCGGGCGGACCGGCGGTGGTCCACGGCGTGGAGCCCGGAGCAGATCGCGCACCGGTTGAAGGTCGAGTTCCCCGATGATGAGTCCATGCGGATCAGCCACGAGGCGATCTACCAGGCGCTGTTCATCCAAGGTCGTGGTGCGCTCAAGCGAGAGCTGGTGACGCGCCTGCGCACAGGGCGGGCGTTGCGGGAGCCCAGGGCCAGGTCGCGGAACAAGGCGCAGGGTCATGTGACCGCGGATGTCGTGTTGAGCGAGCGGCCCGCGGAGGCCGAAGACCGCGCGGTCCCCGGGCACTGGGAGGGCGACCTGATCATCGGCACCGGCCGCTCAGCGATCGGCACGCTCGTCGAGCGCTCCAGCCGCGCCACGCTCTTGGTGCACCTGCCGCGTATGGAGGGCTGGGGCGAGAAGCCGCACGTGAAGAACGGGCCGGCGCTCGGCGGATACGGTGCCGTGGCCATGAACGTCGCCCTGACGGCGTCGATGACGAAACTGCCACAGCAGCTACGCAAGACACTGACCTGGGACCGCGGCAAGGAACTGTCGGGTCACGCCCTGTTCGCGCTCGAGACCGGAACGAAGGTGTTCTTCGCCGACCCCCACTCACCCTGGCAGCGCCCGACGAATGAGAACACTAACGGTCTGCTGCGCCAGTACTTCCCCAAGGGGACCGACCTGTCGCGCTGGTGCGCCGACGACCTCGAAGCCGTCGCTCACGCCCTGAACAACCGGCCCCGCAAGATCCTCGGCTGGCGAACCCCCGCCGAGGTCTTCGAAGAGCAACTACGCTCTCTTCAACAACCCGGTGTTGCAACGACCCCTTGAACTCGCCCTGGCTGCCGACGTCGATGTGGGTCGGGCATGGTGGGCAGGTCCCGAAGGGAGACACGCGTTGGAAGACTTCATCCTCTGCGCCTTCACCGATCAGCGGATCGAGTTCTGCACCTGCGGCCGGCATCCGGCCCAGCCAGGCGTGGCGCTGCACAGCACTACCCCTCGTCAGCGTCGCGGCGACAGGACGCTTGGAGTGGTCGCGTATGACGATGGGGAGTGGACCATCCATAGGCTGGAATGCCATCACTTCACCGAACCGCACAGCGGTCGCGGGCTTCACAGGCTAACCGTTGACTTCGAGGCACCCCCGCCTCACGAGGTACGCCACGAGGGGCGCACCAAGCGGAGGATCCACATTTGCATGGCGTGTAACCCAGCGTCGGAGGCCGATCTTCGGAATTGGCTGCTCCACCGCCCCCAAACGGAATAGCGGTCGCCACACGTCCCCCTGAGCCGCAATGACTCCTCCCATATGCAGGGTGAAGAAGCACAACGCCAGGCGAAGAACTTCAGTTCGCTGACCCAACGCGGCTCAACCTGCGGCGGCGATCTCGAAGGGTGCTGGCGAGACCTGTGTCTCAGCGCCGCGTGAGCCGTCCAGGGTCGCGGTTGCGTGCGGCGTTTATCACATGCCGGGCGAGTCTCCTCGCTTGCGGCTCTGCGGTGTCGTGTGGTGGCGATACTCGTCCTCATGCCGCCTTCGACAGATGTCCAATGGTCCGTCCCGATCCAGCCAGCGAGCGTTCGACGGCGGTGGGGAAAGGCCCGGCGGACGACGTTCGCACTGTGCGCGATTGGGCTGCTGGTCTGTGCGGTTGCTGGGTGCACGTCAGACGAAGACGAAGGCGCTCGGGACGCCAAGAGCTCCACAAGTTCCGCCTCTGCGAGTTCGCCGCCTCGTCTCTCGAACGAGGACGCGCGGAAGATGGAGGAGGCCCTGGCCGGGGGTACTCAGGAGCAGTTGAGTGCGGCAATTGCTCTGCCAGGCAATGCCACCGTCGCGCCCCAAGCCGTCGCCGATCTGGCCAAGATGAGCCTGAAGATCGACGAGCGCACGTTTCAAACCGTTGACGCCCGAAGTGCCAGCGTCTCCGCAACGGTTGATGGCACCGCGTGGACCGTGTTTCTGCTGAAGGTCGAGGACGTCTGGAAGATCACGGATGCCGTGGAGGTCGCACCATGAAGAGGCTCGCGCTGCTGCTGACCGCTTGCCTGCTAGCACTTGGCGTTGCCTCGACCGAGACAGCGGCTGCGTCGGCCGCAGCGAGTTGCCCCCGCGCACCCTCGGTTGCACCCGCTACCCGCTCCGAGACGCCGGTCGTGCTGGTGCACGGATGGACTGGTGACACCGGCGACTTCAAGAAGAACCTGACCCCGTTCCTAACCAAGCGATTTGGGAAGCGTGTCCACGTCTACTCGTTCGACTACCACGAATGGAGTACAGCTTGGCCGGACGACCCGCACATCAGCGCCTGCCTTGCCTCATTCATCCACCGGATAACTGACCCGGCGAAGCGTCCAGCGGTGGTCGTGGCCCACTCCATGGGTGGACTGGCCATCAGGTTCGCCGGCTCTCCCGCCTACGTGAAGAACCCGATCACGTCCAAACAGGTGTCTCACGTCGTCACCCTGGACACACCAGCACTGGGCTCACCTTGGGGTGGCTCCGCCTTGGCAGGGCTTCAGAGCACCAAGGCAGACATCGCCATAAACAAGCTGCGCCAATCAGGTGGACTACCTGCAAAGTCAGGAAACGCATGGACCTGCCTGGCCCCACAACAACAGGGCAAGCCCGTGCCTGGGTGCCCCGTAGCACCGTATCTCCCCAAGCACGTGAGCATCACCACCATTGAAGGATCGGTCACGGTTGACCGCAAACTCTTCGGAGCCACCCTCTACTCCGTCGGCCTCTACTCAGACGCGATCGTCCCCGTCTCCTCATCGAGAACCTACGTCAACTCCGGCCCCGCCGGCACGAGCCCGGTATCGCCCGGCCTGATCCACTCCAGACAGGTCAAGTGCTCCGTACCGTCGACGTCGCTCTACGGGCCCATTGAAGAAATCCCCGGGGTCGGGCTGGTCCCACTCCTCGCAAACACTTTCGGTGATAAACAAGCGATGGCCGACCTCGAGGCTGGCAAGGTGACCGCCACCAACTTCCTCCTGCTGGCGGCCGCCCAACTGCAAAGCAAAGTCACCTGCAACCACAGCACGATCCTCCACAACAACGACGCCATGCGCATCACCGCCGACGAGGTCGAAGCGCACCTACTCCCGGACAGCTCCCCACCGCCACCACGATCGTCCAGCAGTCTGAAGGTCGGCGCCTTCACCATGGCCCTGCCAGCCGGGTACAAGTTCGACCGTGTCTCGAGCGGCCCTGTGATCGGCGTCGCTGCCGGCCCTGATGGCAGTCCAGATCAGAACCCCAATAACCCTTCGCAGTTCAGGGTGCTACTGGCGGGAGCCACCAGCAGCGAAGGCCGATACGACACCACCTGGGTGCCGGAAGAATGTTTTCTCGACATGAATTCTGTCAAGCGCATAGTCGATGATCGGAAGGTCACGATCGCTGGCCATAAGGGCCTCATGAACCACTTCCGCTACACCTGCACCGACGTGTCGTACTCATGGGTGGTCTGGGAGACGGAACTTGGATCCACGCGGTTCTCGGCCGAGTACATCTGGACCGGACCGGACCGCGGCGTCAAAGAACTCACCTCCGCGTTGGCTGCCGCCACATGGCGCCCGGAGTTGTAGAGCCTGCGCGCGAGCAGCCAGAGAGAGGACTGAAGCGATTCGCGGCCACTTCGCTGCAACTCCCAGTGCGCGCGACCCTACGAGCAAACTGTTCAGGCGCCTCCAGGGGCTACGACCTCACCAACAGTTCCAACAGCTCGCCACGTCCGGGCTGCGTCCGCGGCGGCTACTACTGGAGCTAGCCGGAGGTGTGTCTCATCGCCGCGAGTCGGTCGCCAAGTCCAGCAGAATGAGCTGACGATCATCTGGCGGGATTGTGGCCCGTGATGGCCCCTGGCGTTTGCCGGTGCACGATCAGGTTCACGATGAGCAGGGGGAGACCGATCCAGGGCAGGAGGAAGAGGAGCAAGAACCACCACAAGGGCTTGATGCCGATCCACGGTCGCAGCCAACCGCCGGACACGCGTTTGGCGTACAGCGCGATCGCGGTTGCCAAGAGTAGAAAGATCGCGACACTGACCCAGTTGATTTGAAACGCAAGGCCGGTGCCCTCCACGTTGGGAGGTTACACAGGCAGCGCGACTCGGCAGAACCGTTCAAGCTGCGCCTGCCCCTCAACGGGACTGTCCAGTCCCGGTCGAACCGGACCTGCGTCTCATCAGCCGCGAGTCGCCCGGACTGGAGGCGCGAGCCGCCCGCCGGACGCTGCGACGCCGACCGCGATTGCCATCGCGCGCTCCGCCGTTGGTGCCGGATCCCCCCGGTGATGTTGTCGAGACGCTCTGTGCGGGTGACGGCGCTACGCGGAGCCGGTACCAGGGGCCACTCGCCGGGGGGTAGCCACTACGGGTGATGCGTAGTCGGCGGGTGGGCCGTCAGTCCTCTCGTGTCCTGTCCATCCAGAGTTCTCGAGGATGGCGTGTGAGCGCTGTGACAGGTCCAGGGGGGGCCCTTCGTCGTCGGTGCGGTTGGCGACTTGGTCGCGCAGGATGCGGTTTGCCTGGTCCGGGTGGCCCTCGGCCCGGGTGACGGCGGCGAGGTCGAGGTGCGGGATCTCCTCGGCGGGGGCGGCGAGCAGGGCGGTCTCGGTGGCGGTGCGCGCGATGCGGGTGTCGCCGGCACGGAG
>Ga0116179_1000717_pt1 | contig 25489 bp, 21 predicted proteins | sample AD_UKC071_MetaG_FD_89751 | JGI IMG/M metagenome (GOLD analysis project Ga0116179, IMG submission 89751) | Active sludge microbial communities of municipal wastewater-treating anaerobic digesters from USA - AD_UKC071_MetaG | ecosystem: Engineered > Bioreactor > Anaerobic > Digestate | place: USA...
CTTCTCCAGCAGCTTGCGCTTGCGGGTGATGTCACCGCCGTAGCACTTGGCCAGCACGTCCTTACGGATGGCCCGAATGTTCTCGCGGGCAATGATTTTCGAGCCGATCGCCGCCTGTACCGGCACCTCGAACTGCTGGCGCGGGATGAGCTCCTTGAGCTTGACGGTCATCTTGTTGCCGTAGGCCTGGGCCGAATCCTTGTGCACGATCGCACTGAACGCGTCGACGGCCTCGCCCTGCAGCAGGATGTCGACCTTCACCAGTGCGGCCTCCTGTTCGCCGGCCTCCTCGTAATCCAGGCTGGCGTAACCGCGGGTGCGTGATTTCAGCGAGTCGAAGAAGTCGAAGATGATCTCGCCGAGCGGCATGGTGTAGCGCAGTTCGACCCGCTCCGGCGACAGGTAGTCCATGCCGCCGAGTTCCCCGCGGCGGGACTGGCACAGCTCCATGATGGTGCCGATGAACTCGCTCGGCGCGATGACCGTGCACTTGACCACCGGCTCGTAGATCTCCCGCATCTTGCCGGGCGGCCAATCCGAGGGATTGGTGACGATCTTCTCCGTACCGTCCTCCTGGATCACCCGGTAGACCACGTTGGGCGCGGTGGAGATCAGGTCGAGGTCGAATTCCCGTTCCAGCCGTTCCCGGGTGATCTCCATGTGCAGCAATCCCAGGAAGCCGCAACGGAATCCGAACCCGAGCGCCACCGATGTCTCCGGCTCGTAGGTCAGCGCGGCGTCGTTGAGTTGCAGCTTGTCCAGCGCTTCGCGCAGATTCGGGTAGTCCGACCCGTCCACGGGATACAGGCCCGAGTACACCATCGGTTTGGGTTCGCGGTAGCCGGTCAGCGCCTCGGTGGCACCGTTGCGCGCACTGGTGACGGTGTCACCGACCTTCGACTGGCGGACGTCCTTCACCCCGGTGATGAGGTAGCCCACCTCGCCGACCCCGAGACCCTCGGACGCTTTGGGCTCCGGCGAGACGATACCGACCTCGAGCAGTTCGTGGGTCGCACCGGTGGACATCATCTTGATCTTCTCGCGGGGGGTGATCTTGCCGTCGACCACACGCACATAGGTGACCACGCCGCGGTAGATGTCGTAGACGGAGTCGAAGATCATCGCCCGGGCCGGGGCGTCGGCGTCGCCCGTCGGCGGGGGCACCTGACGCACCACCTCGTCGAGCAGGGCGGCGACGCCCTCGCCGGTCTTGCCGGACACCCGCAACACGTCGTCGGGTTGACAACCGATGATGTGCGCGAGCTCACCGGCGTAGCGCTCCGGGTCGGCGGCGGGCAGGTCGATCTTGTTGAGCACCGGGATGATCGTGAGGTCGCGGTCCAGGGCGAGGTAGAGGTTGGCCAGCGTCTGCGCCTCGATGCCCTGGGCGGCGTCGACCAGTAGCACCGCACCCTCGCAGGCCTCCAGTGCACGCGACACCTCATAGGTGAAGTCGACGTGACCGGGGGTGTCGATGAGGTGAAGGACGAATTCCCCGCCGGCGTTCTCCCCCTGGGCGACCTTCCACGGCAGCCGCACGTTCTGCGCCTTGATGGTGATGCCGCGCTCGCGCTCGATGTCCATCCGGTCGAGGTACTGGGCGCGCATCGAGCGCTCGTCGACGACCCCGGTCAACTGCAGCATCCGGTCGGCAAGGGTGGACTTGCCGTGATCGATGTGAGCGATGATGCAGAAGTTTCGGATCTGCGCCGGCGCGGTGAAGGTTTTGTCGGCGAAACTGCTGATGGGAATCTCCTGGTGAACCGTGCTGGTGGACCCGCTGGGGATGTGTTCAGGGTATCCAGGCGGCGTCGTCGGCACACAATCGACGTCGCCTGCTCGCCTATGCTGTTGAGAATGGCGTCGCAGTGGAGGACGTTCCAACAGATCCTGAGAGACACCGAGCATCTCGTGTTCAACGAGGCGCCCAAGTTCTTTCGGCAGTTGCAGAACCCGGATGCGGTGCAGCGCACCCTGCAGCAGGGCCTCCGGATCGGCCTGGAACTGCTGGTCGCCACCGCCCTGCCGCCGGAGCCGCACAAGGCGATCACCGCGGGGCGTCCGGTCACCCGGGACAGCTTCCCCACCTCCCACCGGGCCCGCCGGGTGGTCTACTCCCCCGACCTCGACGGTCGGGCCGATCCCGGCGAGATCGTCTGGACCTGGGTCGTGTACGAGGATGACCCCACCCGCGGCAAGGACCGCCCGGTTCTGGTGGTCGGGCGGGACCGGCAGTCGTTGCTCGGCCTGATGCTGTCCAGCCAAACACACCATGCCGGTGACCCGGCCTGGGTCCCGATCGGCACCGGCGCCTGGGACGGTGAGGGCCGGCCCAGCTGGGTGCGACTGGATCGAGTGCTCGACGTCCCCGAGGAAGGCATCCGCCGCGAAGGCGCGATCATGAACCGGGATACATTCGAGATGGTAGCCACCCGCCTTCGGGTCGACTACTACTGGAGTTGATCTCCCGCAGTTGATCTCCCGCCGATCCCGTCAGGCCGGTCAACCACCCTGGGTGATGTAGGCCCGCAAGTGCTGCCGTTCTGCGGCGAGTTCCTCCATTCGGCGCTTGACGACGTCGCCGATGCTCACGATCCCGGCCAGGCGACCGCCGTCCAGGACCGGGACGTGCCGGACCCGGTAATCGGTCATCAGAGCCGCCAGGTCGTCGACCGGGTCGTCGGGAGCACAGGTCACCGCGACATCGCTCATGATCTCGGCCACCGGTCGGCGCAGCACGTCGGCCCCCTGCTGGTGCAGCCATCGGACGACGTCGCGTTCAGAGACGATGCCGACCGGCATCCCGTCCGCGCCGACCACGACCATCGCGCCGATGTTGTGCACCGCCAGTTCGGCCAGCAGGCCGGTGACCGTGGTGGTCGCGGTGACCGTGGCCACCGCCGTTCCCTTGCTGCGCATAATGTCCGATATCCGCATGGTCACCCCTTTGCCGACACCATGTGACCGGTATCACATGAGGGTAGGCCTCATCCCCGCCGGCCGGAAGGCTTCTCCCGGTGATTCCCGTACAGGTGGGTGAGGTCGGGGATATCGGGGTAGTAATGACCCCATGATTGACGTCACCCTGCTCGGCACCGGCAGCCCCCTCGTCGACCCCCACCGGGCCGGACCGGCAACGCTGGTCAGCACTCCCGGCGCACCGGGAGTGGCTCAGACGTTCCTGGTGGATTGCGGACGCGGGGCGCTGATGCGCGCGGCGGCCGCGGGCGCCCAGGCCGCCGGCCTGACCGCGCTGCTGCTGACTCACCTGCACAGCGACCACATCACCGACCTCTCCGATGTGATCACCAGCCGCTGGGTGGGCACCCTGGGTCCGAACCCACTGACGGTCATCGGCCCGCCCGGCACCAAGGCGGTCGTGGAGGCCACGTTGGCGGCGCTGGCCCCCGACATCTCCTACCGGATCGGCCATCATGCGGACATCACCGAACCGCCCGAGGTGATCGTGCAGGAGTTCACCGAGGGTGAGGTCTGGAACTCCGGCGGGGTCCGCATCACCGTCGCCCCGACCGATCACCGCCCGGTGGAGCCGACCATCGCCTTCCGGATCGAGTACGGCGGCTCGTCGGTGGTGCTGGCCGGTGACAGCGTGCCGTGTGCGACGCTCGACGAACTCGCGCTCGGCGCAGATGCCCTGGTGCACACCGCGATCCGCAAGGATCTGGTCGAGCTGATGCCGGCCCAGCGGATCCGGGACATTCTCGACTACCACTCGTCGGTCGAGCAGGCGGCGGCCACCGCGGCCCGCGCCGGGGTGTCGACGCTGGTGCTCACCCACTACGTCCCGCCCCTGGCGCCAGGACAGGAGGACCAGTGGCGGGCGCTGGCCGCCACGGAGTTCGGCGGCCGGGTGGAACTCGGCGACGATCTGCTCCGGGTGTCGGTCGGAACGCCGTGACCCGAGCCTGCCGCGGTCTCAGGCCAGTCGCGTCATCTCGACCACGACATCCAGATCACTCGATCCGCGGCCCAGGTAGATGCCTTTGAGCGGGCTGACATCGGCGTAGGAACGTCCCCTGCCCACGCTGATGTACTGCTCGTTGATGTGCGTCTCCTGGGCGGGGTCGCTTCTGTTGGTCTGATCGCTTCTGTTGGTCGGGTCGATATCCCACCAACTGCCCGTCCAGACCTGCACCCAGGCATGGCTCTCCCCCTCGACCGCCTCGCCGATCTCCGCCTCGGACTTCGGGTGCAGATAACCCGACACGTACCGAGCCGGAATTCCCATGGACCGCAGCAGGATCAACGACAGGTGTGCGAAGTCCTGGCAGACGCCCTCACCTTCCCGCAGTGCGTCCAGACCTGAGGAGTGCACTTCGGTGGTGCCGGGAACATAGCGCAGTTCGTTGCGCACCCACTCCACCGCGGCGATCACCGCGTCCTGCGGATCACAACCCTTGGCCAGGTGGCGGGCCACCCTGTCGAGGCGCTTGCTCGGCGGGGTGTACGGCGTCGGGGCGAGCACCTCGTCGAACCGGTCGGCGACCGCCGCGGAACGGAGATCGGCCCAGCCGATTCTGGTGGTGGGCGGTTCCGGCTTTTCCGTCTCCACCACCGAGGACGAGGTGACCTCCAATTCGGTGTGCGGTGCGTGCAGGTCGAACGCCGTCACCGCGGTGCCCCAGTAGTCGACGTAACGGTAGGACCGCGTCGCCGGCACCGTCTCGACCCGGTTGATGATGACGTTCTGGCGCGAGTCCGACCTCGGGGTCAGCCTCGCTTCGTTGTAGGACGCCGTCACCGGCCCCTTGTAGGCATATCCGGTCGCGTGAACCACCCGCATCCGCCACATCAGTTGTCGACCTCTCCGACCGTCACTGCACCGACCTGTCCGGCATCGGACCACTCCACCCACAGATTGGGCCGGAAGTACTGCGCGCGGAGCCCCTCTCCCACCTCCCGGCAGATGTTCTGGAGGCCCGCGAGTCGCTCCTCCAGCGACTCGAGGACCGCCCCGGGGCGTACGAACTCCAGTTCGCTGCGCGCCCGGCCGAGCAGTCGCCGGGCCTCCGCCCCCGCTCCGGCGCGGTCGGCGGGAATCTTCATCAGTTCGTCGAGGGCCTGCTCGGCGAGCTTGAGCGAGTAGAACGCCGAGCGCGGGAAGAGCCGGTCGAGCAGCAGGAACTCGACCACCCGGTTGGCGTCCATCACCCCGCGGTGGATGCGCAGGTAGGTGTCGTGGGCGCCGGCGGCCCGCAGCACGCTCACCCAGGCTGGGGAGGACGCGCTGTCGCCGACCCGGGACAGCAGCAATCGCACCGTCATGTCCACCCGTTCGATGGCTCGGCCGAGGACTAGGAACCGGTAGCCGTCGTCACGCGACAGCGTCGAGTCCGAGAGCCCGGCGAACATGGCGGCACGGCCTTCGACGAAGCTGAAGAACTCGTGCGGCCCCAGCCGCCGCGCCGCGCGCTCGCGTTCACCGAGAGCGTTGTAGGTGGTGTTGAGGCACTCCCACATGTCACTGGAGATCACCTCACGCGCCGACCGGGCGTTCTCCCGCGCGGCACTGATCGCATCGACGATGGAGCACCCGGACTTCAGCCCGCGGCCGAACGCCACGACATCGGTCAACGACCACATGTCCAGCCGGGCGTGCGGCGGGTCGATACCCAAGACGTGCAACAGGGTTCGGGAGGCCTGATCGGGATCGACGGTGGAGTCCTCGAGCAGTTGGTGAACGGTCACGTCAAGGATGCGGGCGGTGTCGTCGGCGCGTTCTACGTAGCGACCGATCCAGTACAGCGCTTCGGCATTGCGTGCCAGCATCAGCGGTCTCCGCCCTGTTGTTGCTGCTGCTGTTGCTGTTGTTGCTGGTGGCCGGCCATGGATTGCTGTTGCAGCGGGTGCATGTCCACGCCACCGGCACCGGCGGCGCCCGGCCGCGGGAGGTTGCGCACCACTTGGGCGGCGCCGAGTTCGCGAGCCGACGCCGAGGATCGCGACGCCAGCACCCAGGTGTCCTTGGATCCGCCGCCCTGGCTGGAGTTGACCACCAGCGACCCCTCCCGCAGCGCCACCCGGGTCAGACCGCCCGGCAGCACCCAGACCTTCTCGCCGTCGTTGACCACGAACGGGCGAAGATCGACGTGCCGGGGCACCAGGCTGTCGCCGACCTTGGTCGGCACCGTCGACAACTGGACCACCGGTTGGGCGATCCAGCCGCGCGGGTCGGCCAGGATCTTCTTGCGCACGCCCGCGAGTTCCTTCTCCGAGGCTTTCGGCCCGAACACGATGCCGTACCCGCCGGAACCCTCGACCGGCTTGATCACCAGTTCCTCGATCCGGTCGAGCACCTCTTCGCGCTCCTCGTCCAGCCAGCAGCGCAGGGTGTCGACGTTCGCCAGCAGCGGCTTCTCTCCCAGGTAGTACTCGATGATGGTCGGCACGTAGGTGTAGACGAGTTTGTCGTCGCCCACCCCGTTGCCGACGGCACTGGAGATCACCACGTTGCCGGCCCGGGCGGCGTTGAGGATGCCGGCGACTCCGAGCACCGAGTCCGGACGGAAATGCATCGGGTCGAGGAACTCATCGTCGATGCGCCGGTAGATCACGTCGACCTGCCGCTCACCCTCGGTGGTGCGCATGTAGACGATGTTGTCGCGGCAGAACAGGTCGGGTCCCTCGACCAGTTCCACGCCCATCTGACGGGCCAGCAGCGAGTGCTCGAAGTAGGCGGAGTTGAACGGTCCCGGAGTGAGGACCACGACGGTGGGGTCGGATTCGTTGGTGGCCGCCGCGCTGCGAAGCGCCCGCAGCAGGTGGGAGGGGTAGTCGTCCACCGGCCGGACCCGGTGGGTGGCGAACAGGTCGGGGAAGACCCGAGTCATCACTCGCCGGTTCTCCATCACGTAGGAGACCCCGGACGGCGAGCGCAGGTTGTCCTCCAGCACCCGGAACGTGCCCTGGGCGTCGCGGACGATGTCGATACCGGCGACGTGGATGCGCACCCCGTTGGGAGGGGTGATCCCGGCGGCCTCGCGATGGAAATGCTCGCAGGACGTGACCAGGCGCCGGGGCAGCACCCCGTCACGCAGGATCTCCTGATCCCCGTAGATGTCATCGAGAAAACGCTCCAGCGCGAGCGCCCGTTGGGTCAGACCGCTCTCCAACTTGGCCCACTCCGCGGCGGAGATGACCCGGGGCACCACGTCCAGCGGGAAGGGCCGTTCCTCCTGACCGGACAGCGCGAAGGTGATGCCCTGGTCCACGAAGGCACGGCCCAGCGCATCGGCGCGGGCGGCCAGTTCCTCGGCACCGGTCGGAGCCAACTCTGCGTAGATGCCCCGATAGGGCGCCCGGACCTTGGTCTGGCGGTCGAACATCTCGTCATACGCGGCGGCGTAGGGACCCAACTCGCGATACCCCCCGAAAATCCCGGGGTCGTCGTCGAGCCGGGCCGTGGCCTGCGCGGATGCGCGGGACGACTTGCCCGCCGGCGTCCGGCTGCTACTACGCGTGCTGATGGAAGTCACGGGAGACATGCTGCCTCAGGAAGGGCGTTTACGCAGGGTATAGACGCTCCACTTTGGGGTGCGGCCGCCGTACTGGTACCCTCGCAGGGTGCCGCGAGGGCAGCTGCCCCGGCCGAAAACCAGCTTTTAACATGTGAGAAGGAACTGACGCGTGGCCAACATCAAGTCGCAGAAGAAGCGCATCCTCACCAACGAGCGGCGCCGGATGCGCAACAAGTCGGTCAAGTCGTCCCTGCACACGGCCATCCGCGCCTTCCGGGCCGCCGCGGCCGACGGCGACAAGGACAAGGCCGCCGAGCTGCTGGTCTCCACCAGCCGAAAATTGGACAAGGCCGCCAGCAAGGGCGTGATCCACAAGAACCAGGCCGCCAACAAGAAGTCGGCGCTGGCCCAGTCGCTGAACAAGCTCTGAGTCGCCGAGTCGGCACTGCAGTCGCCGAATCGGCTTTTCTGTCAGCGTCCGGCCGCGAGCTGCGCCACTGAGCGCACGGCGCGCTCCAGTACGTAATCGGCGTCCGCCGCCGCTCCCTTGACGTCGGCGTTCAGCGTCGCCACAAGCCGCATGGCCGTTCCCACCTTGTCCTTGGACCAGCGACGCGACTGCTTCTGCGCTTTCTGCACCCGCCACGGCGGCATCCCCAGCTCACCGGCGAGCCGATAGGGATCTCCGGAGAGTGGCTCCACCCGTGCGATGGTGTGCACCGCCTCGGCGAGCGCATCGGCCAGCAGCACGTGCGGCACACCCCGGGCCATCGCCCAGCGCAGAGCTTCCGTCGATCCGGAGACATCACCCTGTACCGCCTTGTCGGCGACGTCGAAGCCGGTGACCTCGGCCTTGCCGCTGTGATACCGCCGGACCGCCGCGGCGTCCACGGTTCCGCCGGTGTCGGCCACAAGTTGCGAGCATGCGGCGGCCAGTTCACGGATATCCGAACCGACCGCGTCGAGCAGGAGGGCGACGGTGTCGTCGTCGACGGTGATTTTGTACCGGCGAAACTCCCGGCGAACGAAGTCCGCACGGTCGGCGGCCTTCGCGATCTTGGCGCACGGGTGGATCCGGGCGCCCAAGTCCTTGAGCCGGGTGGCCAGCGCCTTCGCCCTGCCGCCGCCGGAATGCACCACGACGAGGACCATCCCGGCCGGGAGATCCTCGGCGGACGTGGCGACCAGGGCTGCGGCATCCTTGCCCGCCTCTCCGGCGGCTTCCAGGATGACCACCCGCTCGTCGGCGAACAGTGACGGGCTGAGCAGTTCGGCCAGTTCGTGGCTGGACACCTCCCCCGCGCGCAGCCGGTTCACCGGAACGTCGTCGGTTCCCGCGGCGGCGCGGACACCCCGCAGGACCTCCGTCACCGCGCGTTCGACGAGCAGGTCTTCCTCGCCGAGAACCAGGTGCAGCCCGGGCCGTGTCGTGCTCACTCGTCGATGGTGTCACGTCGCCCCGACGAGACCCGACAGCGACCATGCCACCGCGCACAGCCCGGCGCCGCCGGCCACCCACCGGAACCACCGGTACCGCCACAGCAGAACAGACACCACCACCGACGCGCCGACGACCAGCAGCCCGGCCCAACCGGCGGGAACGGGAACCGCCGCACCGGGTATCGAGCCCGCCGTGCGGGCCACCGTCAGCAGCCACCACAATTCGGGCCCGGTGAACCGCAGCAACAGCCCAGCCGCGGCAGGCCAGACGGGGCACAGCACCGCCGCGGCGGTGCCCAGGAGCGTGATCGGCGGGATCACCGGTGCGACGCAGATATTGGCGAGTACCGCGACCAGGCTGAACTTCCCGGAGATTGCCGCGATCAGCGGCGCTGTCACCAGTTGCGCGGCGGTCGCGAGGGCGACCGCATCGGCGATCGGCTTGGGCCAGCCCCGGTCCACCAACCGAGCCGACCAGACCGGCGCGAGCAGCGCCAGGGCTGCGGTGGCCGACACTGAGAGCGCGAACCCGATGTCCACCGACAGCTGCGGTGCGGTCAGCATCAGGACGATCACCGTCGCCGACAGCGCCGGGATGGCGTGGCGCCGCCGCGCCGAGAACACCGCGACGAGCGCGACGGAGCCCATCACGGCGGCCCGCAGCACGCTGGCGCTGGGCTGCACCACGACCACGAAGGCCAGCAGCGCCACCGCCGCCAGCGCCGCTGCCGCCCGCGGTCCGATCAGTGCCGCGCTGAGCAGCACCGCACCGCACACGATGGTGACGTTGGCTCCGGACACCGCCGTGAGATGGGTGAGACCGGCTGTTCGGAACTGAGCCACGACGGCGGCGGGGATGGCGCTGGTATCGCCGAGGACGAGGCCAGGCAACAGTGCGGACTGCTCGGTGGGCAGTACCTCCCGGGCGGCGGAGGCCAGCCGGTCCCGGACGACGGCCGCCGCGCGCTGGACCGCCGATGCCTGGCCGAACTCCGGTCGACTCGTCGCGGTCAGCGCGGACACGGTGAGATCCCGCCGCCGCGGACTGGCGACGCGGGCCCGGAATCGCGCCGGCCGGCCGGCGGTGAGTCCGGCGAACTCGTGCGCGGAACCGAAGACGACGACCCGGCCGCCCGTTCCGCCGGCACCGGCGTCGACGAGGTCGGCGGGAAAGACCAGCCGCCCGCCGCCCACAGCGCGCGGACTCTCGGTCGGGGTGACCGTCACCTCGACGGTGGCACCGACCAGTCGGGTGAGCGGGTGCTGCAACGCGGCGTCGCTGCGCAGGCCCGCCGCAAGGCCGAAGCCGGCGCCCACCGCGGCGACCCCCGCCACACCGGCGACCGCGGCGAGCAGACCGGGAACGCGTCCGCCGAGACACCGGCCCGCCAGCCACCAGAGCACCGCCACCGCGACGAACACCACGCTCAGCACTGGGCCGGTCCCCCAGGTGATGCCGGCCGCCGTGACCAGCCAGGCCGTCAGCGCGGCCGGCACCAACCGGAGGTCGACGACCCCGGTCACACCCGGACCAGCGGGCGTAACCTGTCCAGCCGAGCCGGTCCGATGCCGTCGACCTCACCGAGCTGATCGACGCTGGCGAACCGTCCGTTCGCCTGGCGCCAGGCCAGGATCGCGGCGGCGGTCACCGGTCCGACACCGGGTAGGGCATCAAGCTGCTCCGCGGTTGCGGTGTTGAGGTCCAGCGGTCCGGTCGACCCGGCACCGCCGCGCTCCGTTCCCGTCGCGCCGCCGGGGCCGGCTCCGCCGTCGTCCGGGGCGGGTGCGGCCGGCCCGGCACCGGCCGAACTGCCCAGTGCTGCCGGTCGGCCGGCCGGGGTGGCGATGCCGACCACGATCTGCTCCCCGTCGGCGACCCGCCTGGCGAGGTTGAGCCCCAGTGTGTCGGCACCCGTCAGCGGTCCGCCTGCCGCCTCCACCGCGTCGGCCACCCGCGCCTGGGGGGACACGGTGACCAGGCCCGGCTGGTTGACCAGGCCGACAACGCTCACCACGACCGACTGCTGCGGGGGCGGCGGGCCACCGCCAGGCGAGGCGGGAGTGCCCGACGGCGCCTGCACCGGTGGCAGCTTCGCCGACACCACCGGCGCGGGATTCGAGCGGACCAGCGTGAAGACGGTGATCAGGATGGCCAGCACGGCGACCACCGCCAGCGCCAGGCCGCCGGCACGGCCCGGATCGGCGCGCACCGCGGCCAGCAATTCGCGGCCACGCGGCGGCCGTCCGTCGGGCACCCAACTCGGGACGGGCGGGTCCGCACCGTCCGGGTCGGTATCAAGATCGAGACCGGCGCCGGCTTCGGCGTCGGCATCCAGGTCGGCGCCGGGTCGGCCGCTGAGCCGACCGAACACGGACTGCTGCTGGGATCGCATGCGCCGAACGGTAGGTCGCCCCGGGGACCGCGTGGAGAACACAGCCGTCCGAAAGCACCTGCCGATGTGGACGCCTCCCGGTCTGTGGAGAACCCGTCGTCAGTGGTCCGCGACGCAGACCACCACGCCCACCGCACCCGGACCCAGATGCACGCCGAGAACCGGGCCGAGATCGGTGACGATGGCCGGCCCGCAGGCGGGCAGCGCACTTTCCAGGGTAGCCGCCACCTCCGCTGCCGCGGCCGGGTTGTCCACGTGCTGGACCGCCACTTCGGCGCGCCGCTCCCCCACCACCTCCAGCACCTGCTCCACCATCGCCGCGGTGGCCCTGGACGTGGTGCGGACTCGTTGCCCCAGCACCAGCCTGCCCGCCTCGAGACGCAACAGCGGCTTGATGGCCAGGGCGGTGCCCAGCCAGGACGCGGCGGCGCCAATTCGGCCGCTGCGCCGCAGATTGTCCAACCGCTGCACGACGATGAAGGCATGTACCCGTTCCACCGTCGAAAGTGCCTGCGCGACGACGTCGTCCAGATCAGCCCCGTGAGTCGCCGCCCGCGCGGCGGCCAGTGCGACGAATCCGCTGCCCATCGCCGCCGATCGGGAGTCGACGACCACGACCCGGCCGCCGAAAGCCCGGGCCGCATGCTCGGCTGAGCCGAAGGTGCTGGACAGTTCGGCCGACAGGTGCACCGCGACCACACCGTCGCCTGCGCTGTCGGCAAGTGCCACTTCGTACGCTGCGGCGAGTTCGGCCGGGGCGGCCCCGGCGGTCCCCGCCACACGCTGGTAAAGGTCCGCGGGAAGCTCGTCGACCCCGTCTCGAAGATCGCGGCCGTCGAGCAGAACGTGCAACGGCACGACTCGAATCCCCAGGGATTGCAGGAGGTTACGAGGCAGCCGCGCCGCTGAGTCGGTCACGGTGACGACCGGCACCGGTCAGGACCCCTCGACGGTGACACCGGCCTCGGCGAGTGCCTTCAGCATTCGGTCGGCGACCGCACGGTGCGCCTCGAAATTCCAGTGGATCCCGTCCGGGTTACCCCGGCCGGACAGAACTTCGCCGGCAACGGCCTCCTTGAGGTCGACCAGTGGGACCCCATGGCGCTGGGCCCATTGCGTGATCGCATCCGCGGTCGGCGCCCTGCCGTGGTGGGCGTGACCGTACGCGGGGGCGATGTGCACCGAGGGAAGGCAGGCGACGACCGGGATGCCGGGGCGGTTGAAGTCGATTGCCGCCCTGGTCATCTCCAGATAGTCGGCGCTGAGCCGGGGCGGCAGCGCGGAACGCGATGCCGGCGAGAGCCGGCGCTGGATCCAGCCATAGATGTCGCGAACCCTGCGCCGGAGCGCGACCGGCCGCAGATAGCGGATGAGTTCGCGCAACGCGGTCGGCAACGGCGACGGTAGCGAATCCATCCCCGAGGTCGCGAAGATCACCGCCCCCGCCCTCGGCAGCGCAGCCCAGGCCCGCGGATCCTGGGTGGCGGCCCACCACACGTCCCGGCACGTCCAGCCGATCCGGCCGATCAGCTCGCATTCCCAACCCAGTTCGGCGGCAACGATATTCGGCCAAATTCGCGGGTCGTCGGCGGGCAGGCCGCCCTGCGGGCCGTAATAGGACAGCGAGTCGGCGAAGACCAGTAGCGTCGCGGGTCGTGGGGCCGACTCAGAGGACATCGTTGGAGACCTGCGCTGAGGCGTTCCACACATCAAGCCGCCACCGCAGGTCCCCGAGATCGGCATCGGCCGGCCCATGCCCCGAGAGCTGGGTCCAGCTGGCATTGCCCATACCGCCCAGGGCCGGCCAGCTGTCCACCGGCAATCCCAGCAGCCGGGCGGTGAGAGCCGCGATCAGTCCGCCGTGGGTGACCAGAACGACCGGCCGTTCGCAGTCGTCGGCACCCCATTCCGGCTCGGCGGCCACCAATTCGGCGACCAGGGGCCGGCTGCGGTTGGCGACGTCGATCCGGTTCTCACCGCCGTGTGGAGCCGAGGTGGCATCCTCCCGCCAGGCCAGCCGGGCGCCGGGAGAGAGGGCGTCGACCTCCTCGTGGGTCAGGCCCTGCCAGTCGCCGAGGCCCGTCTCGCGGAGCCGGGTGTCGGTGAGAACCTGCAGGCCGCACCGTTCGGCGAGTTCGAGGGCGGTGTCGTGGGCACGGCTGAGGTCGGAGGAGACGATCGCCAGCGGCTGCCGTTTGGCCAGCACTTCGGCGGCGGCGACCGCCTGGGCCCGCCCGAGATCGGACAGCGGGGTGTCCAGCTGCCCCTGCATGCGGCTGTCGGCGTTGAACACGGTCTGGCCGTGGCGCAGCATGACCAGGCGACGGACACGATTCACGAGAGAACCTCCGGTTCGGCGTCGAGATCGACGGCGACGATCGGGCAGTCCCGCCACAGCCTGTCGAGGGCGTAGAAGGCACGCTCGTCGGTGTGCTGGATGTGCACGACGATGTCGACGTAATCGAGCAGCACCCAGCGTCCCTCCCGGGTGCCCTCACGGCGGGCCGGTTTGTGCCCGGCCAGTCGCATCTTTTCCTCCACCTCGTCGACGATCGCGCCGACCTGGCGCTCGTTGGTCGCGGAGGCGATGACGAAGCAGTCGGTGATCACCAGTTGGTCGGAGACGTCGATGACGACGACGTCCTGCGCAAGCTTGGACGCGGCGGCGCGGGCGGCCACTGTCGCCATCGCGACGGCCTCGGCGGACGCGGTCATGCGGTAGCACCTCCATCGGTGGGTCGGGCCTCATCGGGTCGGGCCTCATGGGGTAGGTCTTCAGCGGGGGGTAGGTCTTCAGCGGGTAGGTCTTCAGCGGATCGGGGCCGGTAGAGGTCCCGTTTGGCGACGTACTGGACCACACCGTCGGGCACCAGATACCAGATCGGCCGGCCCGCGACCGCCCGCTGCCGGCAGTCGGTGGAGGAGATCGCCAGCGCCGGTACCTCGACCAGATGCAGGGCGTCCTCGGGCAGTCGGTGGAAGGCCTCGGTGATGTGCGCGTCGGTGAGTTCGTAGCCCGGCCGACTCACCCCGACGAACCGGGCGAGCCCGAAGAGTTCCCCGGCCCCCTGCCAGGTCAGGATCGAGCCCAGCGCGTCGGCGCCGGTGATGAAGTACAGGTCCGCGTCGGGGTGCATGGCGCGCAGGTCACGCAGGGTGTCGGTGGTGTAGGTCGGCCCGTCCCTGTCGACATCGACCCGGCTCACCGAGAACCGGGGGTTGGACGCGGTGGCGATGACAGTCATTAGGTAGCGGTCCTCGGCGGCGGTGACGTGCCGGCCTTTCTGCCATGGCTGCCCGGTCGGGACGAACACCACCTCGTCGAGGTCGAACAGATCGGCGGCCTCGCTGGCGGCCACCAGGTGCCCGTTATGAATCGGGTCGAACGTTCCGCCCATCACCCCCAGCCTGCGCCGGGAAGCCAGCCGAGACGTCACGAACGGAGAGTTTACGTCTCAGACCGGCAGCAGCCGGTCGATGACGGCCGCCAGCTGCTTGGCCGAGCGGCATTCGTGCATGGTGATGACGTCCTCGTACCGCGGCACCGCCGAGTCGCCGCTGCCCCAGAGGTGGCGCGGCTCGGGGTTGAGCCAGTGCGCGTGCCGGCTCGCGGTGACCATGTGCGCCAGCACGTCGGCGGCGGGGTTGCGGTAGTTGGTGCGGCCGTCGCCGAGGACCAACAGCGAACTGCGCGGGGACAGCACGCCGGGGAACTCCTCGGTGAAAGAGACGAACGCGTTGCCGTAGTCGGAGTGCCCGTCACGGGTGAACACCGCGGCTTCCCGGGTGATGCGCTGGATCACGATGGCCAGGTCGGCGTCGGCGCCGAACATGTGGGTGACCTCGTCGGTGGTGTCGATGAAGGCGAAGACGCGCACCCGTGAGAACTGCTGGCGCAGCGCATGGACCAGCAGCAGGGTGAAGTGGCTGAATCCGGCGACCGAACCGGACATATCGCACAGCACCACCAGTTCCGGACGGGCGGGGCGGGGCTTGCGCAGCACCACGTCGATCGGGACCCCGCCGGTGGACATCGACTTTCGTAACGTCTTGCGCAGGTCGATCGACCCCGCCCGGGCGCGCCGGCGACGGGCGGCCAGCTTGGCGGCCAGCACCCGGGCCAGGGGCGCGACCACACGCCGCATCTGGCGCAGCTGGTCGCCGGATGCCCGCAGGAACTCCACGTTCTCGGACAGCTGCGGGATCCCGTACATCTGCACGTGCTCGCGGCCGAGTTGCTCAGCGGTGCGCCGCTTGGTCTCCCCCTCCACCATCCGTCGCAGCTGTGCGATCTTCTGCGCGGCAAGGGCTTTGGCGATCTGCTCCTGCGCCGGGGATGGATCGTCACCGTGCGGGGCGAGCAGTCCCGCCAGCAATCGGCCCTGCAGTTGGCCCAGTTCCATCGCCTTGAGCGCCTGATAGGCGGAATAGGACGGACCACGGCTGGAGGTGTAACGGCCGTGCGCCTCGACGATCGCGGCGATCATCGCCACGAGGCGGTCGTCCAGATCGCCGATGTCGGGGTTCTCGGTCAGCAGATCCAGCAGCATGCCCCGCATCGCCTCGAGGTCCTCGGGGTCCACCCCTGCCGGATTGGCGGCCGAACTCGCGGCCGGCCCGTCCTCGTCGTCGAGCACCGTCCGTCCGCCGAGGGCGGCCGGCCACCACAGGTCGAACAGGGCGTCGTAGGTCTGCCGGTGGTCGGCCCGCCGTAACACCGCGCAGGCCAGACCCTCCCGCAGTACCTCGCGGTCGCCCAGTCCCAGCACCGACATCACCTGACCGGCGTCGACGGTCTCCGATGGGCCGACCGAAATGCCTTGCGCGCGTAGCGCTTCGACGAAGCCGACCAGGTGACCCGGCAGGCCGTGCGGAGCCAGTGGCTGGGGAGGACGCGGACGACGGGCCACGGTCGTCTAGTTCAGTCGCAGTTCGCCGGCGGCGCGCTGCTGATCGGACTGGTGCTTGAGCACCACGCCGAGCGTCGCCGCGATGGTGGCGTCGTCGATGGTGTCGGCTCCCAAGGCCAGGACGGTGCGGCCCCAGTCGATGGTCTCGGCAACCGACGGGAACTTCTTGAGTTGCATGCCGCGCAGCACTCCGATGATCCGGACCAGTTCCGCGGCGATGCTCTCCGGAAGTTCGGGCACCCGGGACAGCAGGATCCGGCGTTCCAGGTCGGGGTCGGGGAAGTCGATGTGCAGGAACAGACACCGCCGCTTGAGCGCCTCGGACAGTTCGCGGGTGGCATTGGAGGTCAGCACCACGAACGGCCGGCGGGTGGCGGTGATGGTGCCCAATTCGGGAATGGTGACCGCGAAGTCGCTCAGCACCTCCAGCAGCAGACCCTCGATCTCGATATCGGCCTTATCGGTCTCGTCGATCAGCAGCACGGTGGGCTCGGTCCGGCGGATCGCGGTGAGCAACGGCCGGGAGAGCAGGAACTCCTCGCTGAACACGTCGTCCTTGGTGTGTTCCCAATCGTGGTCTGCGCCGGTGGCCGACTGGATCCGCAGGATCTGCTTGGCGTGGTTCCACTCGTAGAGCGCGCGGGCCTCGTCGACCCCTTCGTAACATTGCAGCCGCACCAGGTCCGAGCCGGTGGCCTGAGCGACGGCGCGGGCGAGTTCGGTTTTGCCGACCCCGGCCGGACCCTCCACCAGCAGCGGTTTGCCCAGCCGGTCGGCGAGGAAGACCGCGGTGGCGGTGGCGGTATCGGGCAGGTAGCCGGTCGCGGTCAGCCGACGGGTGACATCGTCGATGTCGGTGAACAACGGGGTCACCGCACCGGTGGCGGCGGAGGAATCGGTCAACTCGGGTTCTCCAGTCTCTAGGCCGGCCGGGTGTGACCGTCGCCGTAGACGATCCACTTGGTCGAGGTCAGTTCCGGCAGACCCATCGGCCCGCGGGCGTGCAACTTCTGGGTGGAGATGCCGATCTCGGCGCCGAAACCGAACTGCTCGCCGTCGGTGAACGCGGTCGAGGCGTTCACCATCACCGCGGCCGAGTCGACCCGCTCGGTGAAGCGCTGCGCGGCGGCCAGGTCGGTGGTGACGATCGCCTCGGTATGCCCGGTTCCATAGGTGTTGATGTGGTCGATGGCGGCATCGACGCCGTCGACCACGGCCAGCGCGATGTCCATCGAGAGGAACTCCGCCCGGAGTTCCTCCTCGGTGGGGTTGTCGTGCACGGTGACCCCGGCGCGCTGCAGGGCCCCGACCAGACGTGGCACCGCGGTGCCGGCGACGGCGGCATCGATGAGCAGGGTCTCGGCGGCGTTGCACACGCTGGGCCGGCGGGTCTTGGCGTTGAGCACGATCGCCTCCGCGACGTCGAGATCGGCCTCGGCGTGCACATACACGTGACAGTTGCCGACCCCGGTCTCAATGGTCGGGACGGTCGCGTCCCGAACCACGGCATCGATCAGCCCTGCGCCGCCGCGCGGGATCACCACGTCGACCAGGCCTCGGGCCTGGATCAGGTGGGTGACGCTGGAGCGGTCGGCGCTGGGCAGGAGTTGGACGGCGTCCTCGGGCAGGTCTTCCCCGCACAGCGCGCTGCGCAGGGCGGTCACGAGTTCGGCGTTGGATCGAGCGGCCGACGAACTGCCCCGAAGGAGCACCGCGTTACCGGACTTCAGGGTCAGCCCGAAGGCGTCGACGGTGACGTTCGGCCGCCCCTCGTAGACGATGCCGACGACCCCCAACGGAACCCGGACCTGCCTGGTCCGCAGACCGTTGGGCAGCGTGCGTCCGGACAGCACCTCGCCGACCGGGTCGGGCAGTCCGGCGACCTGGCGCAGGCCCCCGGCGATCCCGTCGATCCGATGGGGGTTGAGTGCCAGCCGGTCGAGCATCGCCTCCGGCGTGCCCGCCTCGCGCGCCACCTCGAGGTCGGCGACATTCGCCGCCAGAATCTGGTGGGCGTGCCCCAGCACGGCGTCGGCCGCGGCGTGCAGGGCCCGATTCTTGACCGCGGTGTTCAGCGAGGCCAGCGACCGGGAGGCGGCACGCGCCCGCCGCGCCGCGGTGTGAACGGCCTCGCGAACCTCCGCACCCGTGCCTGGCACGGTGTCAACGCTCATTGCGCCAGCGTATCGGGTTCCCGTACGGGACCGGCGGCCCCGTCTACCCGACGGGACACCGACTCCCGATCAGAGTCCGTGCCGGCCCGCGGGCCCCATTTCGGCCGAACCCGACACGGACGCCAATCCACTCCCCCGGAACAGCGCACGCGCCTCATCGGTGATGGACCGCTGGAAAATCGAACCCGCCGCGGAGTGCAGTCCCGGCAACAGTTCGGCGATCACGCCGGCGTCGAGCAGCACCGCCGGATCGCCACCGAACTCGACGAAACCGTCGAAGTCCAACCCGAAGAACGGACCCGGGGTGAACGGACGCCGCCGAAGGTGAGCCGGAACGTTCGTCGCCCCATCGAGGAACGCCGCATAGCGGGCGTTGAGCAGTCCTCGCTCGAGGTCGAACGTCGTCGCACCCTGGACACCGCGGGTCACCGGCCGGTCGGCCACCGACAGCGGTGCCAACAGCGCAGGCTCGATCCACCGGGACCACCCGCGCACGTCGGCCGGGGGCTCGGGAACCCGGACCTCGTTGATGTACCGCACGCCCACCCGGGTCAGCGCGGGGCGCACCTCCAGGCCGGTCAGTGCTCGGCAGCCCTCCGCCAGGACATCGCTGATGGCCGCAGAGCCGCGGTACTCAGTGGTCTCGTAGGACATCGAGGACGGGGAGACGGTCAGCGCCTCGGTGCCCTCGGTGTTGCGGAGAACCACCCCGCGACGCTGCGCCAACTGCGGTTTGGCGCCCGGACCGGCGCTGACCAGGCTGACCCCGCCCAGCGGTGCGCTCAGCGGGAACAGCCGGTCGAGGGCGATCGCCACCGCATCCAGCGTCTCCTGCTGACGCAGTCGTGGTGCATCGGTAAAGCGAATCTCGGCGGCCACCAGTACCAGCGGTGGCTGGACGTACGTCTCACGGTCTGCATACATGGTCGGCGACACTAGCTCCTGGCTATCCGCGTGGGATGACGAACGGTCCCAGCGTGCCGCTATCCGAGCCGCTGACCGAGTCCTGAATCGGGATGTTGATGTCGATGGAGGGGACGACAATCGGCCCGAAAGCGTCACTCAAGGTGGTTTGGATGAGCTGGAGAACCGTCCACGGAGGTTGGACGGAGAAGTTGGGCCACGTTCCGTTCGGGCGGAACAGGGTGAGGCTGCCGAAGACGCCTGAGGGCGTGCAGGCAGCGACAGTAATGCAGTAGCCAACCTTCAGCAGGGCATTCACCAACAGCGGGATCGACGTGGAGAACTCATCGACGTCGATCTGCCCGATCGCGCCGGTGATCGGAACATCGACGTCGCCGACGATGTCGTAGAACCAGGGGAACTCAGGGATCGTGATCGGGTAGGTCGGATCAGCGAACACCTGCCACGGCAGCGGGATGTCGATCGGGCCGATGCCTGCCTGGCCGGAGACCCCGAGCCCCTTACCGGGGCCGCCGATGACGCCTGAGAGCAGTTGGCCGTCAACGAAACCGATCTCCACCGGACCGGCCGATATCGGACCCAGCGTGATATCCAGTTCGGCCTCGCCGGCGGCGCATACTCCACTGAAGCACGAAGCCAGCGCTGACGACAGTCCCCCAAGGACATTGAAATTGAACAGCGGCCCCGGTCCCACCACAATCGGGTCGACCCCGATCTGGGTCAACTCGATCGGCGTGCTGGTGATGCTGAGCGGAATGTCAACCCCTAGTGCGGCGGTGAAGTCGATGGGGATCTCAGACAATCCGATGTTGAGGCCCAACGGGATCGGGGCGTCGAAGTGGGACTTTATGCGGTCGATGTAGGTGCCGAGGCTGAGGGCGTTCTGGAACCACCCCGCTAGGACCGCCCCGGTATTCGCCACGCCCGAGACGAACGCCGGCGTGGTGTCCTCGAAGGTGCTGGTGTTGAAGAACCCGGCGACCGCGGTGCCGATGTTGCCCATCCCCGATCCCAGCGAGCCGGTGTTGAACGAGCCCGACAATGCGGATCCGATCAACTGCTCGACTGCGACGTTCCACAAACCGGATACGCCTGCACCCGCATTGAAAATCCCCGAACCTGCCCCGCCGCCGGTGTTGAAGAACCCGGAGGAGTAGCTGTCGGTTGCGTTGAAGAGCCCCGGACCTGTCGGCGCCAACGCGATGGCCAGAACGGCGGGACCGATGTTGGCGTCGAAGCTGAACGGGATTGTGGTGTCCGGTCCACCGATCAGGCCGGTGAACGTGGGCAGTTTGAGCTCCAACTGGTTGACGGTGATATCGCCCACCGGGATGTCTCCGTCGACGACGTGGAGATTGAGCACCGCTTCTCCCACTGGCAGCGGGAGCGGCTCATTCGTGTACTCCGGCCAATTCGATGTGGCGATGTTGAATCCCGGAATCGTGAAGCCGTCGAGTGTGAAGTCCCCGAACGCGGCGGTGATCGGGATGTTGACCGGAATGTCGACGTCAAGGCTGATCGGGATCGCCGGAATCTCTCCGCCGAGAACAAGGTTCACCCAGCCGCGGTTGTCGGGGCGCCAGAACAGACCGTTGTTCCCGGTGCCGGTGTTGAAGGCGCCGGTATTGATATTGCCCAGGTTGGCCAGGCCGGTGTTGGCGTCGCCGGGGTTGAACCATCCGGTGTTTCGGTCCCCGACGTTGTTGTCGCCGGTGTTCACATCGCCGACGTTGCCGTCGCCGGAGTTGTAGCTGCCCGCGTTGTGCCAACCGGTGTTGAGGTTGCCGGCGTTGGCCAGTCCGAAGTTCGTGCTACCGCTGTTGAACCAGCCGGTGTTGATGTTGCCCGAGTTGGCGAAGCCCCAGTTGCCGTTGCCGGAGTTGCCCACGCCCTTGTTGAAGCTCCCGGCGTTGAACAAGCCGCTGTTGCCGACACCGGAGTTGAACAGGCCGCTGTTGCCCGAGCCCGAGTTGAGTCCGCCGAACCCGAACTGGTTATCGCCGGTCAGCCCGATCCCGATGTTGTTGTTGCCGGTGTTGCCGAACCCGAAGTTGCCGGACCCGGTATTGCCCAGTCCAATATTGCCGTCACCGGCGTTGCCGAACCCGAAGTTGTTGCTACCCAGGTTGCCGACCCCGATGTTGGAGTCCCCGGTATTGCCCGAACCCAGGTTGAAGCTGCCCTGGTTACCCGACCCCAGGTTGACGCTGCCGATGTTGCCGTTCCCGAAGTTCCACTCCCCGAGGTTTCCGCTGCCGAAGTTGAGTGCACCCAGGTTGCCGCTGCCGAAGTTGAAATCGCCGACGTTGCCGTCTCCGAGGTTCACCGACCCGATGTTGCCAATGCCCAGGTTGAATGTCGTCTGGCTGGTGACGTCGTTCCAGAACAGACCCGCCAGGTTCGCGCCCACATTGGTGATGCCCGAGAGATTCGCGGCCTCCTCGGGATCGAGCGAACTGGTGTTGAACCATCCCGTGGTCGCGCCCCCCAGGTTGCCGGCTCCGGAACCGCCGGAGCCATAGTTCGACCACCCGGATAGTCCGGATCCCAGCAACGTGTCGGCCGCGGTATTGAAGAAGCCGGACGCGAGGCCGGTGTTGTACAGTCCCGATCCGCCGCCGGCACCGGAGTTGAAGAATCCTGATGAGGGAGCGGTGGTGCTGTTGAACAGGCCCGGGCCGCCTGTCTGGATCAGCGGAATGTAGACGGGGCCGATCGAGCCGTTCACATTGATCGGAATGGAGACATCCGGGCCACCGATCGTCACCGTCAGCAGCGGATCCGAGGGGTCGATGTAGATATTCGGAATCGTGATGGGTCCGGCGACGTAGTCCGGGGTGAGCACAATCGTCGGGAGCCCGGGAATTCCGGTCAATGCGGAAAGGTCGAGGGGGATCGTCAGGGAGCCCGAAATGGGCGGAATGGTAAGACTTTCCAGGACGAACGGGTCGTCTCCGAGGCTGGCCGTGATCGGGATGTTCAGCGGAATGTCGGCCATGAAGTTGAGCGGGATCTCGTCGATGGTGATGCCGAGGTCGATGTTGAGCTGGCCCTGATCGTCGGCTCGCCAGAAAAGACCGTTGCTGCGATCACCGGAGATGAACGCCCCGGTGTTGAGGTTGCCGGTGTTTGCCAGGCCGGTGTTGGCGTCGCCGGGATTGAGCCACCCGGTGTTGCGGTTCCCGACGTTGAACCCGCCGGAGTTGACGTCACCGACATTGGCGGTACCGCTGTTCTCGTTGCCGAGGTTCCACGATCCGGTGTTGAAGTTGCCGACGTTGGCCAGGCCGGTGTTGACGTCGCCGACGTTGAACAGACCGGTGCTGGTGCTGCCGGCGTTGCCGATACCCCAGTTGTTGGACCCGGAGTTGAACAGACCCTGGTTTCCAGTACCCGCGTTGAAGAAACCGCTGTTGCCGCTTCCGGAGTTGAACAAACCGGTGTTGCCGGTCCCGGAGTTCAGTCCGCCGAACCCGAACTGGTTGTTCCCGGTCAGCCCGATGCCGATGTTGTTGTTGCCGGTGTTGCCGAAGCCGAAGTTGCCCGACCCGGTGTTGCCCAGTCCGATATTGCCGTCGCCGGCATTACCCAGACCGAAGTTGTTGCTACCCAGGTTGCTGAATCCGATATTGGCGTCGCCGGCGTTGCCCGACCCGATGTTGAAGCTGCCCTCGTTGCCCGATCCCAGATTGAAGCTGCCCAGGTTTCCGTTGCCGAAGTTCCAGTCGCCGAGGTTGCCGCTGCCGACGTTGACGTCGCCCTCGTTACCCGACCCGAGGTTGTAGTCGCCGACGTTGCCGCTGCCGAAGTTGAGGAACCCTTCGTTGCCCACCCCGAGGTTGAAGGTGGACTTGCCGGTGACCTCGTTCCAGAACACGCCGCCGATCTCGGTGCCCACCATGAAGATGCCCGACAACCAGGCGGGATCCTCGGGGTCCAGTGGGCTGGTGTTGAACCACCCCGAGATCGCGGTGCCGACGTTGCCCCAGCCCGACCCCTGTGAACCGTTGTTCCACAACCCGGACAGTGCTCCGGCGCCGACCAGTTGCGCCAGGGCGATGTTGAACAGGCCCGACACCCCGCCGCCGGCGTTGAAGAACCCGGACCCGCCACCGGCACCGGAGTTCAGGAATCCCGAGGACTGTGCTGTCGTCGAGTTGAAGAAGCCCGGACCGGTGGGGATCTCGAGGACGGTGACCTGCAGTGGGCCGGTGGACCCGGAGGCTGTGATGTCGAGGGTCGTCGGGCCGACGGTGATGGTCAGGTTCCGCGGATCGGTGAAGATGTCCAGCGGGATCTCGAAGACCTCGTCGAGGGTGATGGGCAGGCTCTCGTCGAACTCCAGGCCGGGAACGGTGAATGCGATGTTGATGGCCGGCAGCCAGTTCTGGTTGTCCTCGGACTCGAAGAAACCGTTGCTGGCGTTGCCGGAGTTGAAGAATCCGGTGTTGAGGTTCCCGGAGTTGCCCAATCCGGTGTTGGCGTCGCCGGAGTTCAGCCAGCCGGTGTTGCGGTCGCCGGTGTTGAAGTCGCCGGTGTTGGTGTTACCCGCGTTGCTGCTGCCGCTGTTGTAACTGCCGACGTTGTGGAAACCGGTGTTGAAGTCACCGACGTTGCTGATCCCGGAGCTCACGTCACCGACGTTGAACAGGCCGGTGCTGGCGTTGCCGGCATTGCCGATGCCCCAGCTGTTCGAACCGGAGTTGAACAGACCGACGTTGCCGGTCCCGGCGTTGAAGAACCCGCTGTTGCCGCTTCCGGAGTTGAACAACCCGGTGTTGCCGGTCCCGGAGTTCAGTCCGCCGAAGCCGAACTGGTTGTTGCCGGTGAGGCCGATCCCGATGTTGTTGTTACCGGTGTTGCCGAAGCCGATATTGCCCGATCCGGTGTTGCCCAAACCGATGTTGCCGTCGCCGGCGTTGCCCAGCCCGAAGTTGCCGCTGCCGCGGTTGCTGAACCCGACGTTGCGGTCACCGGCGTTGCCGGAGCCGACGTTGTAGCTGCCTTCGTTACCCGTCCCGAGGTTGACGCTGCCCAGGTTGCCGTTGCCGAAGTTGAAGTCGCCGACGTTGCCGTTGCCGAGGTTCCAGCTGCCCACATTGCCCAGGCCCAGGTTCAGCCCGCCCGTCGCCGCGGCGGACGGGCGGACGTCGTCGTCATCAGCTCGGCCGTCGGCTCGACCACCTCCAGCGCGGTCGTCACCTGAACGGGGGTACCGACCAGCTCCGACGTCGGAGCCGCGACCTCGTTGTTGTCATTGTCGACGACCACGGCGGCCGCGGCGGCCGGGACCGCCTGCGCCGGGCGCACGGAGGCGCGCGGCGCCGGCCCTTCGGCCACCCCGCGCACGATGCCGGGCACCGAGGCGACCGGGGATGCACCGCCGGCCCGTGCGGGACCGGCCGTTGACACCTCCCTGGAGCCTGAGCCGTTGGCCGCCGCGGACCCGCGCTCACCGCCGGTTTCCCGGCTCGGTGAGACGGAGGTATCCGACCCGTCCGCATCGGCATGCGCCGACCCCGATCCGGCCACCACCGCCGCACCCAAGCCGACGGTGAATACCCCTGCGCCTAACCAGGCATAGGGCTCAACCCGACGCGACTGCTTCCGGTGAGCTCCGGACTTTCCCCCTGCACGCTGCTTGCGACCTGACACGGTCGAGAAGCTAACAGAAAGCTGAGGAAACGGAATGCGTTTTCCGAACTATTGGACTGTCCCGAAAAGCGCCCGCTACGGGGCGTCCGGCGGGATGCCCCGGTTGATCTCATCGAGCCACACCGTGGCAGCCATATCCGACGGCGCCCGCCAATCACCGCGTGGCGACAACGACCCGCCGTGCGACACCTTCGGCCCGTTCGGCATCGCCGACCTTTTGAACTGGCTGAACGAGAAGTAGCGCCGGGCGAACACCGTCAGCCACTGCCGGATCTCGGGGAAGCTGTAGGCCGGTCGCTGGTCCGAGGGATAGCCGGGCGGCCAGGTGCCGCGCCGCGGGTCGCTCCACGCATGCCAGGCCAGGAAGGCGATCTTGGCGGGCCGCAGACCGTAACGCAGCACCCAGAAGAGGGTGAAGTCCTGCAGGGGATACGGGCCGACGATGGCTTCACTGGACTGGACGGCCTCGTTCTCGCCGGCCGGCACCAGTTCCGGGGTGATCTCGGTGTCGAGCA
>Ga0116179_1000721_pt1 | contig 25411 bp, 38 predicted proteins | sample AD_UKC071_MetaG_FD_89751 | JGI IMG/M metagenome (GOLD analysis project Ga0116179, IMG submission 89751) | Active sludge microbial communities of municipal wastewater-treating anaerobic digesters from USA - AD_UKC071_MetaG | ecosystem: Engineered > Bioreactor > Anaerobic > Digestate | place: USA...
AATTGTTATTGTTTTTTCTATACTATTTATTATTGGATTTATTGGAGTTATTTATCTAGCACATACTGGAAAAAGTATGGATGAATTTATTAAAAAATATACAAAAAAGTAGTAAACTTTTAAAACCTTGATCGATTCTATGTATATAAATATTAATGAAGAAATTCATAGAAAAAACAAAGTAAAAAAATGAATAAAGCAGATTTAGTTAACGAAATTGCTGGTAAAACAGGTTTGACAAAAACCAAAACTGGTGAAGTAGTTGATAGCATTGTTGAATCTATTCAAGGTGCTCTTGCAAACGGTGATAAAGTAACTCTAGTTGGTTTCGGAACTTTTGACACCATCACACGTAAGGCTCGTAAAGGTCGTAATCCAAAAACTGGTGCTGAACTTAACATCCCTTCTAAAAGAGCAGCTCGTTTTAAGGCAGGCGCAGGTCTTTCAAATGTTGTTAATTCTTAATAAGAATTTTTAACGATAAAAAAACCCCTCAAATTGAGGGGTTTTCTATTTTATAGGACATCTACCATCTTTATGTAAAAACATAATATCTTCTTTAGATATATTTATTCCATCAAATTTATTGAAAAAAATAACAAGTTCATCTAAACTAGAATCATCAAATGCAAAAACTGTGTTTGATGGGTCAAATTTTGAATCTTTCGTTGTACATTGAATAACAGATACTCTATTAGGAGATTGAATACTAAATTCTGATTCCATATAATTACCCCAAGTAATATCAACTGATATTTTGAAATTTTTAGATGTAACTGGTTTTGTAAAGTAGATATCAAATTCTAGACAATCAGATTCTCCCCATATTTCACCTTGTTTAAGTGTATATGTGATTTGAATCATATCAAAATGTTTCATGATATTTGTTTCTTTATCACAAACAAATTCATATGATTTATCATCATATATCATGATAAGTTCTTTTGGAACAATTTTGTGCCAATCTATATTATAAATATTTACTGATTCGTTAAATTTTCTAAGGTGTTTCATACCTTATATATTATTTGCGAATTTCACGAACTATACGTTCGCAAAAGTGACAAACAATAACAGGCCCCTTTGGTGACATTACAACTTCTCTTTCACAATTAGACTCACAATCTTTTGTTCCTTGTGGTGCATATTCTCTTACTGGCTTACTTGGTCTTTTTTCCATTATTGTAATATTTTTTTTATTTTTATATCTCTAGAAAGAGTCTTCATCTCACTCTGAGAAAGTTTTTTTATTAAACTAGCATGTTTATAAGTACCATCTTCTAAAAGATAAAAAGCTTGTCTTCTTTTATATTGAATTGATTCTACCGTATAAATTTTACCTTCAAATGTTATTACATAGGGTAGTCCCAACTTTTCAAGTTCTAAAAGATATGAATTATCAAATTTTGTTTCTGCGATTTTAAAAATTTTAAAGGTTACAAATACAAATATATAAAAATAAAACAAACCATGAAGAATTTATTAATATTTCTAATATCCGTTTTTCTAACTTCTTGTTCTACTTATAGTTCATATCAAGTTAATCCTAATTCATATACCGCAGTTGTTGTTGAAGATCCAATAACATATAGTATATATGATAATAATTTAGTATATTGGAACTCACCTTATTACTCACCATACAACACGGTTCTAATTTTTAGTAACTACCAATATCAATATTATAATTGGAGTTGGAACACTTACTATTGGTCATCTAATTGGTATGCTTGGAATAACTGGAACCCTTATCAAAATTGGAATGGTTGGAACTATTCTAATAACTGGAATGGTTGGAACTATTCTAATAACTGGAACGGTTGGAACTATTCTAATAACTGGAACAACTGGGGATGTCAAAATAATAACATCTATATAAATAATAATTATTTCGGTGGTAAAAAATCATATAATTATGGATTGGGTGGTAAATATACAAACACGGAAAAATTTAAATTAAAGCCTTACACACAAACTAGTTCGGAAAAGTCACTCAGACCAGAAAATGTACATATTAATAAGGTAGAAGAAACTCTAAAATTTAGACCGATTCAACAATCTAGACCAGAAACTAGACCTGTTCAACAATATAACTCACAATCTAGACCGATTCAATCTAGACCAGAAACTAGACCGATTCAATCTAGACCAGAAACTAGACCGGTTCAACAATCTAGACCAGAAACTAGACCGGTTCAACAATCTAGACCAGAAACTAGACCTGTTCAACAATCTAGACCAGAAACTAGACCTGTTCAACAATACAAAACACAATCTAGACCGATTCAACAAAATAGAAAATAAATTTGGTGGTTTAAAAAAGTTGATATATATTTGTAATATGAAAAATGAGCACAAAAATATTGATTTGGGTTTGGGACCAGGTGGTATTAATTGTCCTTGTTGTACAGATAATCCTCATAAACGTGTTTCAGAAAAAACCTTTTATAATAGGAAAGCAAGAAAGAAGTTAAAATTTAAACTCTTAAATGAGTTAAAAACACTAGAAAAGTAAAAATAAATAAAAAATAATTTGACATTATAGAAAACTTTTGTATATTTGTAATGTAAAAGAAACAAGAGAGAAACAATTTTTAATATATAAGAAATCATGACAACAGTTCGTACACATAAATCTTTTAGTAAATCGTTTAAATGGCATTTTAAAAGCCATCGATTCGGTACTAAGAACGAACTGCCAAAAAATGAGATAGTGTAATCTCGTAATTTTTGATAGTGAAATTCCAAAAACCCGAATACAAAAGATTCGGGTTTTTTGTTTTTATATGGTGTCAGTAGCCGGTAATTGGTAACCGACCAGATTGTGGCTCTGGAATGACTTCAAAAAAGTCTTTTGCGGGTTCGAGTCCCGTCTGACACCCAAATGGAGCCTAAGCTAACTTGGTAGAAGCACTGGTCTGAAAAACCAGAGGACCCGGATCGTAACCGGGAGGTTCCACAAAAATGGTGATTGTAGCTCAATCGGTAGAGCGCAGGTTTGTGGCACCTGAGGCAGCGGGATCGAAACCCGTCATTCACCCAAAAAAATGTACTCGCTCATAGGCGTGACCAGGCGGCTCCAACCCGCTCTCCGAAAGGGGTCTAACGATTGGTGAGGGTTCGAATCCCTACGGGTATGCAAAAGGTTTCATAGCTCAGTTGGTAGAGCGTCGCCCTGAAGAGGCGAGCGTCGGCGGTTCAAGTCCGTCTGAAACCACAAACTACGGGTGACAGGCTTGGTGTCGGTGGGATCTCCAAAATCTTCACGAGCTACTTCGATTGTAGCCACCCGTGCTAAGTACATAAAAATGGAATAAACAATGATAATAGAATAGATAATTTAGAATTTTTATGTCCAAATTGTCATTCACAAACTGAAAATTACGCAGGTAAAAATAAATTAAATTAAAAAATGAGAACTATTACAATAAAACGAAAATGTAAACGATAGGCAAATGTTCCACATATACGGACCATTTGCCAATAAAAAACAAATGATTCCGTAGCAAAATGTGGCTTTGCTCCTGGCTTTTAACCAGGCTAAAAGTGAGTTCGACTCTCACCGGGATCACAAAAATGTGTTCGTCGAGATTTAAATTCTCCAGACACATAATATCCGTCCGTGAGTGAGCGACCGAAACTATCAGACTTTTAATCTGACTCCTAAAGGACAACACTGGTTTGAATCCAGTCGGACGGACAAAATAACTCAGTTCCCGTAGCTGGCCGAACGGCTCCGACTCTTAATCGGATTGCGAAAGCACAACGAGGGTTCAAATCCCTCCTGAGTTACAAAAATCCGAACTCACGTTTAACTTCTTAAAGGAAGATACTTATTTTTTATATATAATATATGAAAATAAATGATATAAACTGGGAAGAGGTTCAACTATTCTACAATAATGATAAAAACTGGAGTGATGTATGTAAATATTTTAATATCAGTCAAAATTTAATTATAAGTGCAAAAAAACTAGGACTATTTATTAGTAGAAGTAAATCAGAATCGATTTCTATTTCACTTAGAAAAACTCCGAGGAAGCATTCAGAAGAAACAAAGAAAAAAATAAGTGAGATAAGAAAAAAGTATTTACAAGAGAATCCAGATAAAGTTCCATATAAATTGAATCATAGTAGTAAAGAATCATATCCTGAGAAATACTTTACTGAAGTATTTGGAAATGAAGGAATAGAAGTTGTTAAATCTTTTAATATCGGAATTTATGAACTAGATTTTTGCATATTAGATAAAAAAATTGATATAGAAATCGATGGTAGTCAACATTATTATGATGAAAAAATAGTTGAGAGTGATAAACGTAGAAATAAATTTCTTGAAGATAATGGATGGGATATCATAAGAATAAACTGGTCTGATTATCAAAAACTTGGTTTTGAATATAAAAAAGAATACATTTCAAATTTAAAAAGTTATATAAATGATTTAATAGACACTAAACCATTTTTTGAGGTTCCTATTAAAGAAAAAAAAATTAAAGAAAAAAAACAAAGAGTTGAGAATAAAAATAAAAAAATAAAAAAAGAATATTTATGTAAATATTGTGAAAGTAAATGTACTTGGTCTAAAGATAGGTGTGAACCTTGCTACAGAAAACAAAGTAGAAAAGTAGAAAGACCATCTTTAGAGCAATTGAAAATAGACATAGAAAATTTAGGATATTTAGGAACTGGTAGAAAATATGGAGTAAGTGATAATAGTATAAGAAAATGGATAAAATCCATTTAAAATAAATTTGGGGAGGTAGCTCAGTGGTAGAGTATAGCTACACTCTTTTGAAACTTTACCTCTGAAAAGAGTGTTGATCGAAAGAGTTACTTCGTATATTTTGAACATATAAGGTCGTTGGTTCGAATCCAACCCTCCCCACAAACTTTAAAAATAAAAAATTATGGACTCATTTTCAATTACATTGAATAGATTGAGAGATATGATTAACTCTAGATTACGACCTGGTATTGATAAAGTATGGGTACAAGGAGTAAGTGCATCAAATGCTAGATTAGTCTTCACTATTTTTTTTAGCGATCCTACCCAAACTCCACTCAATTGTGGTTATGTGATGAGATTCACAAATGTTAAAAACTTTAGACATTATCGATCTGATGGGGATCCAGATAATGAGTTTAGATTACTCGAAGTATATATGGACCAGTTTATGAAAATATTAGGCGATATAATTGAATAAAAAATCAACTAAAAGTATTTTTTGTTATATATTTGCATATGTGGTTTAGAAAAAATAAAATAAAAGAAGAAAAATCATCTGTGGTAAAAGATACAGATGATTTTTTAGAAAAGTATAAACAGAGTAGAAAAGAGATTGTACATATGCAATCTCAATATCAAGATTATATTTTAAGATCGTTAGAGTTAGATTTTATCGATTATAAAGAAAATCTTGAAAAAAATTGGCCCAATTTTGAATCGAACACATGTGAATTTTGGAATTTATCAAAATCATCAATCACATCAAGAAGTTCAGAACTCAAATTGATTAAATCAAATAATGGTGATAGTATAAAAATTGAAGTTGAATTTAACTTTGATGAATCAAAACTAACTTTTAATATTACTAAACTAGTAAGTATAATGGGGTATGAATATACAAATTTAAAAAAAGAAATATTTGAAAATATTATCTTTAAATATTATATGTGTTACCTATACAAAAAAACTAACCTAGTAAGAGATGAGACCAAGGTTAATTTTCAAAGGATGCTAGATATTATTGGTAAATCAACTAAAAGAGATGCAATGATTAATAAAATTTTAAATGGATAAAAAAATATTAGTAAAGAAAACTGGTGATATTTTAACCACTTCAAATAATGAACTTCAAATTAAGATTATGAATTTTGAATTTGATTTAGAATATAACATCAAAGATAAGATTGAAAATAAGATCACGTTCACACATCCAGGCGATTCTAAAACAAATCGAGAAGGTAAATATTATCTGATGCGGATTTTAAGACTCATTTTCAGTCAGTTAAAAAATAGTTGAAAATAAATTTGGTTTGTATTGTTTTTGTATGTACATTTGCATTACAATAATTAAGTAATCAATCACTTTCGATGCAGCCAGCCGGAATTGCCGAAGGTGGGGATTACTTGCACAACAGCCCATCAGAAGCACAAAAGTTCAATGTAGTGCAATTGCTTATTAGTGGAACGTCAGCCCCCACTTTTGGCAATACCTTGTTAGCGGTATGTGCTTATTGTCAAACGTAAATTAAAATTAATAAAATGAAACAAGCAATTTGGAAATTTGAAACACCATTTGAAGATAAGTTTTCACTTCAAATGCCAAAAGGTTCTGAAATACTTTCAGTTCAGCAAGACCAAAAAACTATGATACCTTGTATATGGGCTTTGGTTTATCCAGAAAATGAAAAAGAGGAAAGGTTTTTTGAACTTTTCGGAACTGGACATCCTATTCACAATGATATGGGAATTGAAAGAAAGTATGTCGGAACTTATCAATATCAACGTGGTGAATTTGTCGGACACATTTTTGAACGGGTGTCGTAGCATTACCGCTAACGTTAAAGCATTGGCGAATAAGGGGCATTTGAAAGACAAATGTTCAGCCTTTGCAGAATGTTTCATAGTAGCACAAAAGTTGAATTAACATCGTCAAGCCCCTTTTTTGCCAATGCAATGTTAGTGGATAGGTGAAAATGGTAATATTTATCATGAATCTGAGGTAATTGTTGGACTGGATGAAATTAGAGAATATAAAATTGAAAATAATTTGGAAATTTAAAAACAAAGAAGTATATTTGTAATATATAATAAATATGAAAGTCATGAACACTACATCATCATCGTCGTCAAGTCGTAGTTCGAAGATGGTAATGTATTGCTAAAAATAAAAATACACGAAATCCTCGAATTTGAAAAAGTTCGAGGATTTTTTATTTTATAACCGTATAGTTTAATGGATAGAATTACCGGTTTCGACCCGGTAGGTGAGGGTTCGAGTCCTTCTATGGTTACTAACCTCTGTAAATAGGAGTTCGGTTTTTTAATATATAAACTAAAAATCGAATTTTATGACAGATGTAAATAAAAGAAGGTCTGAGAAAATGAAACAAAATTTCAAAGATGGTAAAATTAAAGGATGGGTAATAAATAATAGTAAAGATAGAAGAAGCTATCCAGAAAGTTTTTTCATAAAAGTTTTTAAAAATAATAATTTGTATGAAAAATACAATATAGAGGAAAAATTTTCTTATGGTAAATACTTTATAGATTTTCTTTTTGTTGAATTAAAACTAGTTTTAGAGATCGATGGTGAACAACACTTTGCAACAGAAGAAGCTATTAAACATGATATGGAAAGAGATAACTTTTTCTTAAAAGAGGGATTTAAAATATACAGAGTAAGATGGAAAGATGTTTGTAATAATGCTAAAAAAGAAATTGATGAACTTTTAAATTTTCTAAATAATATAGAGTCTAATTTAATTAGAAAATATATCTTAGATGATTCAGTTTATCAGAAAAAGAAAAAGAAATACATCCAAAGAAAAAAAAAGAAAAAATGCTCAGATTGTGATAAATTTATTTTAATGAAAAGTAATAAATGTAGAAGTTGTTATCTAAATAGTTTAGAAAAAAAATTGACCAAACGAATAGGTAAAAATAAATGTGTGATGTGTGATGAAACTATACATGGTGAAAAATTTTGTAAAAAATGTTATGATATAAATCAGAGAAAAATTGAAAGACCGGATATTAATGAGTTAATTGAAAAAGTAAAAATTCTTGGATATTCTAAGGTTGGTAAAGAATATGGTGTTAGTGACAATACGATAAGAAAATGGATAAAAAATCGGCAGATGTGGGTTCGAATCCCACCGCGTGAGATAGCTACACGTAGTATCATAATAGGAGAATGACACCGAAAATATGGAGAGTTGGTAGAGTCTGGCTTATTGCACCGGTCTTGAAAACCGGAGGTCCTTCGGGATCCCAGGGTTCGAATCCCTGACTCTCCTCAAATGGAAGTACCCAGTGGACTGAGGTTAGGCGTCTTGAAAACGTTGAAGTGTCGCGAGGCATGTGCGAGTTCACTGCTCTCCGCAAAATATTCAGATAGTTTAAATCGGAAAAACAATCCTAAAACGAAGGGATTCTCTTTTGAGGGATTTTAACTTGCTACTGGAGGCTGTCAAAGATATGGTTGTGTATTCAACTGACATAAGACCAAAGGGTGTGAGGTTCTGACCACACGGTTGCGGATGCACTGAGATACACTCAGGAAGCGAGTTCTCCAAGGTCAATTTATGAAATCTATGTGGGTTCGATCCCCATTCTGAATGCAAATGGTTCCATCGTCCAATTGGATAGGACGTATCTTTGCGAAAGATATAATGTGAGTTCGAATCTCACTGGGACTACAATCTTAGAGGAGTCATCCGAAATTGGTATCGGTCCGGCCTGGAAAGTCGGTCATCGGGATAACCTGATGTGTGGGTTCGAGTCCCATTTCCTCTGCTAAATATCTATATTATAGAGTTTATTATACGCATTTTCTAATTTATCAATTTCCTTCTCTATTTTTTCCAATAATTCATTTTTAGTCATAGTCATTTTAACTATTTCTGTATGATACCAATCACCTGATGGTCTTGAAGAATATTTAAAAATTAAATTATCATAAATAAAATAATCATCATAAATATAATATTCAGAAGCTTCATCAAAAAAATCATCACCTACAGATACACTTCCTGATTCTATCGCTCTTTTAAAAATTTTACCTATTTCATCATTTAATTTACTTTCAAATTTTGATAAATATTTCATGTTTTTAATAATTTTATTTAATATATATATAAATTTAGTTGTTAAAAAATATAAAAGACTATGAACCATAAGCAAGTAAACCACAAAATCCAGAAGTTGTCCAAGGACATGAAAAAACAAGGACATGTTTCTTCTAAAAAGCCAAGCAATACTAAATTATCAAGTGAAGATCACTTAGCTGAGAAGCCAAAAAAAGGTGGAACTCATAGAGAGCCAAATTCTAAAAAGGTAGATGCTGAGAAGTTTTTAGCTAAAGATCACAAACTTACACATATAAAAGAATTTAATTCTTTTAATGAAAGTCAAAGTCTTCTTACGGATGAGGAGAAAAAATGGTTAGAATCTATCATTTCATATGCCGATAATTATCAGGGGTTTGAACCTAATGATATCAAAATGAGAGATTCTATTTTTCACAAACTGGGAATAGGAACTAAAAATAATAATGATAACTGGGAAGCCGGTTCAGGATATTAAAAAATTATAAATAATAATATGAAACATATTAAAAAATATAATGAATCAGTAGAGTGGAATGATAAATACAAATCTGATTTATGGAAATCATTAAAATCATCTATTAAAAATCTTTTAGAGTCTGGTGAAATAAAAAGGAAATAGAAATATATTTAAATGCTTTATTCAATTTTAATGGCTTAGAAGACGAAACTCTTTAAAAAATAAATTAATTTTTGGAAGTTTTAAAACTTTTTGTATATTTGTAATATAAATAAATAATAAATAAAGACACATAAAATGAAAACAATGTACTACATATTCAGAAATGATTGATCAAGGTCAGTAGTGCTATAACTATATCTACCCAGTCAATCAAAAATTGACTGGGTTTTTTTTACCCAGTTATTCCGAACTGGGTTTTTTTATGCCCAATAAAAAATTAAACAGATATGAAAATAAAACAACAGATACGAGATAAATTCAGAAAAGATGTCTTTGAAAGAGACAACTATAAGTGTGTAATATGTGGTAAATCAGATCTTAAATTAGATGCTCATCACATAACTAATCGAAAAAAGATGCCGAATGGTGGATATGTTAAGGAGAATGGTATCACACTTTGTGATTGTTATGATGGGTGTCATTTTAAAGCTGAACAATTCAATTGTGGTTATACTGAGTGGTATGTTATTCAGACTAAAGGACAATACTTGGAAGAATTTACAGCTGAAAATCTATACAAAAAAATTAACTCAAGCTATGAACTAGCTTATAAAAAATCAGAAAGACTATGAACACAGATGTCAATGAGGATTTTGAAAACATATATGAAGAAAAAGTCCAAGATATAAAGAAAAGAAAACGAGCTCTTCGTTTCATTCAAGATCCAAATATGGTTAAGAAAATCAAAAAAGATCTTGAACGTGAGAAGCGTGGAGTAAAACGCTCTGAAAAGCACCAGCTTAAAGAGTGGATAAAAAAAGAATTAAATAAAGATCCTTTATTATAGTAATTGTATAGTTTTTCATTTTAATATATAAAATAAAAAAAATTAATAAAAATGAAATGGACAAAAGAAGAATGTATGAGAGTTTCTTTATATTTTAAAAAAAGAAGTGATTTTGAAAGAAATTATAGAGGTGCATATATGGCTGCTTTAAAAAATAATTGGATAGATGAAGTATGTTCACATATGGACACAGTGAAGGTATGGAGTGAAGACGAGTGTTATACAGAATCTTTAAAATATGAAAGTAGGTCTAAATTAGCTTTTAATAATCCAAGTGTGTATAAAAAAGTAATTAAAAATGGATGGACTCATATGTTCTCACATATGAATAATAACTATGTTAATGATAAAAGATGTATTTATTCCTATGAATTCTCTGATAATAGTGTTTATATTGGATTGACAAAAAATATAGAGAATAGAAATAGACAACACATGAATAAAGGTACAGTTTTTAACCATATTAAAAAGTGTAATTTGTTTAATTTTATTAAGCTAACTGATTATTTAGACATACAGGATGCTGTAAAAAAAGAGACTGAATATATTGATTTATATAAATCTAAAGGATTTAGTATTTTAAATAAAATAAAAGCTGGTGGTATTGGTAGTACTGGTAATTTATATAAAAGTACTTATTGGACAAAGGATAGGTGCTTTGAGGAATCTTTAAAATATAAATATAGGTCGGAATTTCAAAAAAAATCACAGAGTGCTTATCGTTCCGCTCAAAAAAATGGATGGCTTAATGAAGTATGCTCTCATATGATTTTAGTGAGAAAACCAAAAGGTCACTGGACATTTGAAGAGTGTAAAAAGGAGTCATTAAAATATAGAAATAAAAATGATTTTCAAAAAAACAACTCGAGCGCATATAGTGCTTCGTATAAAAATAAATGGTTAAATATTTTTTTCAATGAAAACATACTGTAAAATTCCCTATTTTAACCAAGGATTATTTGGTGAAGACATCTACGCATTCGATAAATTAGATGGTAGTAATATTCGCGCCGAATGGAATCCCAAAAGAGGATGGTATAAATTTGGAACTAGAAATACAATGATTGATGAAAGAGATTTACAATTTGGAGGAGCTATCACACTATTCTTAAACAAATATGGTGATAGTCTTCCAAAGGTATTCATAACAAATAAAAGTTATAAACGAATTGAAAGTTTTGTAGTATTTGCTGAATATGTTGGAGAACAATCTTTCGCTGGTCGTCATATTGATGGTGATCCAAAGGATATTATATTATTCGATGTTGATCAATATAAACATGGATTTGTTACTCCAAAAAACTTTATTGAAGATTTTGGACATTTACATATACCGGATGTTATTTACAAAGGACCCTATACAATGGATTTTGTTCAAGATATTCGAAATAATAATCACAAATTAAAAGAAGGTGTTATTGTTAAGGGAGTTTATAAAACTAAGAATAAAAAAGATGAAGTATGGATGGTTAAAGTGAAAACTATTGATTGGCTTCAAAAAGTTAAAACACTACATGGTGAAAGGGCACTTCTTGAAGAACTTAATGGAGATAAAAGACTATTAGATTTATGAAAAAGATAATATCAATATTAGAGATACTTGTAATCATTGGATTTATAATCTATACATTTATGACCAATGATAGACCAACAGATAAAGTTTTCTTTTTTCTGTTAGAGTTAAGTGCTATATCAATATGGCACCTTTATGATAAATATAAAAACACAGAAAATGAAAATTAGAAATATATCTCCAGATTATTGTAGAATACCACATTTTAGTAAAGAAATATCTAATATGACTCACGATGATATCGAATTAGATATTCCTATGCAGTTTCCATTTGAATGTCATATTCAAGAGAAAATTGATGGCGCAAATATGGGTATATCTTGGGTGGATGGTCCAATTCTTAGAAATAGAAGTCATATTCTTAAAAAAGGATATACAAAAATACAAACACCTGCTAAAAAACAATTTACTTCGGCTTGGAATTGGCTTCATAAACATGAAGATGATATTAAAATGGTTAGTGAATTATGTTATTCACCAATTACAATTTATGGTGAGTGGATGTTTGCAAAGCATTCATTATATTATGATAAACTTCCTGATTTATTTATTGCATATGACATATGGTGTGCTGAAGATTATGAGTTTTTATCACCGGAAATAGTTGAAGAATTATTATCTAAAACTGATATTAAATATATCAAACCGATTAAAACACAAATTAATTCAATTTCAGATATTGTAGAATGGTCTGAAAAGAATTCAGATTATAGAAATGGAATTAGAGAGGGTATTGTTATTAAAACTTCAAATGGAAGATTTGTAGATAAATCTTTTAAAGTTGTGAATAAATATTTTGAAAGAAGAGATGATTTTAATGATGGTTTAATTAAAAATAAAAGAGTCTAAACAGACTCTTTTATTTTTAATCTATTATTAGATATATCAACATATTTAGACTCGATTTCACATCCAATCCATTTTCTATCTAAAATTTTAGCCGCAAATAATGTTGAACCGCTTCCACAGAAAGGATCAAAAACAACTTCACCTGGATTCGATGATAGTTTAATCATATCTTTTAAACAATCTACATTTTTTTGATTTGGATGTAGTCTATCATGATTAAATTCTGATGCTTTTGTCCAATACCAATAATCCGGTAGTCTATATAACCATTCCTTTGCATTATATCTTTTATCTTTAAGATAGGTTTCTGATGGTTTTAATATTTCTGTTGGATTAAATTTCCTTCCTTCTGTTCTATTGCCACGAGTTGCAAAAATAACATATTCAAATTGTTGTTGAAAGATTCGATCACCACCATTTCCTTTAATAGTTCTTGGAATACATAATAAATTTCTAACCTTCCAATATTTTCTTATTTCGACTAAAAAATCAGCAGACATTTCAAAATCACAAAAGCAATAAAGATGTGATCCTTTTTTAACTACTCTAGATAATTCTTTAAAAAAGGGTGAGATCCAATCTTTATTATCATCATTTACAATAGCACCAGATTTGGTTCTATAAGATGAATAATTAATGGTATATGGTGGATCTGTGATTGTTAAATCGATTGATTCATTTGCAAGAGATTTCATAAAATCTATACAATCGATATTGTGAATTTGGTTTATCATAATATTTTTATAAATTTTATTAAATAAGTTTATGGTTCATAAATTATAATATCAGGAATTCTTTTTTTAATTACTTGACACCATTTTTCTTCTTTCTCTATTAAAATATATCGTCTATTTGTATTTTTTGCTGCTAAACCGGTAGTTCCACTCCCAGATGTATTATCTAATACTAAATCACCCTCATTTGTATATGTTTTTATCAAATATTCACAAAGTGCTAATGGCTTTTGGGTTGGATGTATTGTTCCATCTAATTTATTTTTTTGTTTATCTGATGAAAAAACTAAAACAGATCTTGGATATCTATCAGTATCACCTCCGCCTGATATAATACGATTCATTTCTCCATATAATTCAGTTTTATTCTGAACTTCTGGCCTTTTTGTATATGAGTGCATCGGTTTATGACCAGTAGTTTTTTGAGGATTGTAAGTTGGTGGGTTTTTATAGAAGACTAAGATATTCTCATGTGATTTCATAGGCATCTTCTTAGCATTCAGCCATCCAGTTGCTTGTGTTTTTTCCCAGATCCATTCATACTTTAACCAATCTAAATTTGAACAACCTAAAACTTTATCAAATGGTGTTTGTGCAAATAATAAAATAGCACCATTATCTTTAATAATTCTTTTATAATGTTCCCATAATAAATTTAAATCTAATTGAATATCCCATTTCGCTCTTGTCGTATTATATGGTAAGTCACATAATATTAAATCTATTGATTTATCTTTAATTCTAGGAAATATATTAAAGCAATCATCTTGATAAAGTATATTTTCCATTTTAAGAAATATTAATCTGTTCAGGAAACATCATTATATCATCTCTGTTGGCTCCGAAACTAACAATCGATACTGGGGTCTTTAATTCGTTTTGAATTGATTCTACATAGTTTATGAAGTTATTATCAATAATATCTCTACTTAGATTACCCCATCCTTTAAAAGATTTATATACACCATTGTAAAATTTAACTTCTTTTAATCCTGAAAGGATATCAGATTTAGTCATAATTATTTGATCCACTCCACAAATCATGCAAGAGTATTTAACTTGTTCTAAATCTAACCAACCACATCTTCTTTTTCTACCAGTGGTTGCTCCAATTTCATTTCCTGTTTTTGAAATAAAATCACCAATTTCATCAAATAACTCGGTTGTGAATGGGCCATTACCCACTCTTGTTGAATATACTTTTATGACACCATAAACTATTCCAATTCTTTTTGGAGCAACACCCAATCCAACACAAACACCTGATGTTGTAGTTGATGATGATGTGACATATGGATATGTTCCAAATTCAATGTCAAGTCCTGCGGCCTGAGCACCCTCAGCTAAGATACTTTTATCTTCATCTAAATATTGATTTATGAGAAACTCTGTTTGCTCAATTCGGTAATTTTTTATAAATTCACAAGCTTTAAAAAATTCTTTAAAATCTGGAATTTGAAATGGTAATCCAATTTGAGAATTCCATTTTATACCAAGTAGATTAAAATCGGAATTAAAAATATCTTTAATCCTTAATCCTTTACGAGACACTTTATCTGTGTAACAAGGACCTATACCTTTTAAAGTAGATCCTATTTTATTTGATCCTAGTTGTGATTCATTAAAAGAATCCCAAGATTTATGTAATGGTGTTATAATATGAGCTTTATCAGATATAATAAGTTTTGATTTAACATCAACACCTAAAGCCTCCAACATTTCTATTTCTTCTTTTAAAGCACAAGGATTAATAACAACCCCATTACCAATAATATTAATACAATCATTTTAAATACCAGATGGTATCAAATGTAAAACAATTTTTTCACCAGATTTTGTATATATTGTGTGACCGGCATTATCACCACCAGAAAATCTGGCGATTACATCATAATTTTGTGATAAATAATCCACAATTTTTCCTTTTCCTTCATCCCCAAATTGAAGACCAAGAACTACATCGATTTTAGACATTATTTTTGAGTGATTTTTTTAACATTATTTTATAGATTTATAATAAAATAAGTTTATTTAAGGTAAGTTTAATTTATATAGTTTATTCTCATAATCATATGATACCATTCCTATCTTGAACAATTCAAATACTATTTTCTCTGATTTTGCATGGCAATTGTTATGTTGTGTAATAGTGCATAAATCTAAATTGGATATGTTATTATTAAGTTTATCTCCATCTATATGATGTACCACTTCATCTTTATACAATTGTCTACCTATCTTTTCTTGTATTAAATAAATATGTTCTCTTATTCTACCTCCATATGTATTGGAGTATTTATACTCTGATCCGACATATATGGATATATACCCAGATGAATCTATGATTTTTGTACCCAATAAACTTCTTCTTCTATTATCCAGTCCTATTTGTCCAATTTTTCCTGCAAAGGATTGAGAGTCACCACAAGAATTACAGAAGTGTTTGAAATTATTATTTGCTCTTTTTTTTGAAAAGTTATCAGTAGTTCTTTCAAATTTTAATCCACAGTTATCACAAGATAAGTGGAAGACTTTTTTTCTACGAGTTTTTTTGTAATTTTTATGAGAGCCTTTAACCTCATACTCATTCTCAATATACGAAATTTCAATGAACATAGTTTGTCTTTTTTATTTTATATATTAAAATCCAAAAGACATATTTATTTATTAATATATTCAGACATTTGTATTTATATGGAGAATGATTCACCACAACCACAAACCCTCTTAGAATTTGGATTTATCCACTCAAAACCTTTACCGTTTAGACCATCGGAGTAGTCTAGTTCTGTTCCAATTAAATATAATAATGATTTTTTATTTGTTGCAATTTTCAAATCAAGATGTTCAAATATTTCATCATCATCATTTGATTTGTTTGTCAAGTCCATGTTATATTTCAGCCCAGAGCATCCACCACCAACAACTTCAACTCTTAAAAAATAAGTTGAATCGTAGTTAGATTCTTTAATAAGGTGTTTGACTTTCTGATATGCTTTTTCAGATAGTGTGATCATGATTACTTGCTTAAAAGTTTAATTAAATCTTCTGTTATTTTAGAAATTAATTTTTTACCAGAAGCAATTTCAACATTTGGAATATTTTTTATTGAAGAAAATTCTTGGGCGCCACCGACCTCAATACATTCAATAAGTTTAATCATATTTGGATCTTTAGAATATTGGTTCAAATAAAAAGTTTTCAATTCAAGAACAAATTTAACCATATCAAATCCTTTTTTATTATTATACTTAACCATCTGAAGCTCATTATCTTGCTTTTCAATAAGAATATACCAAATTGAGTTTTTAGAAATCTTAACATTTTCTAAAAAATTATAAGCTTTAGAAGCTTTTGTTTTTTTAGGAAATTTAGCAACTTTACCATAAAGTTTCACTTGATTATCTTCATTAGTTTTTTCACCCATTGTATTTTCTAATTCAATATTTTGATCTTTAGGTATAATACCTTTACGAGATGGCATTTTTTGTATTTTTTTTGATGTATTTGTAATGTTTGGATTACCTGGTCTATCAGAATCTGTGACAGGCTCAACACTAAGTTTAACTTCTTCTAATTCTTTTTTTTCACTTTTCATATCTGTGAATTTTTTGAATCCTGATATTTTTTTATTATCTGCCATAGTTCTCTGATTTTCTTGTCTATTATATATTATATAATAATAATGGTTTTTTGTTTATCCATTATGTTTATAGTAATATTTATCAACCATATAATTTTTAAAATTTTTAACAACATTCATTTGATCAAATAGTAATGATACTAAAGGTTGCATTTTATTCAACCATCCACTCATCATATCATTTTCATACATATATGGTGATAGTGAAGAATTTAATATTTGTTTTTCATAATTAACATATTGATCATTATTATCATGTCTGTGCTTCAAATAATGTAATTCCGGTATATCTTTTCTTTCGTATAACATATTAAAATTTAATTGATTTTATTTTTGGATTTTTAAGTTTAAATCTTTTATTATCAATTTTTGTAAAACTATCATAAGTAATTTCTTCAAAATAATCATTACAGAATTCTTTTAACAGACTTATTTGTTTTAAATAAACAGATTCTTCTTCTTTTAATGTGAATGTTAAATAATAATCATTATTAATTTTACTAAAATTAAATTCATTAAAATAATTACCACCAATATAATCTGATATTAGATTTTTAAAGATATAATAGTAATCATCAGCGGATGGATCATTTTTAATAAAATTTACCAATATAGTTTGCCAACTTGAACAACTTCCATGATCTAGTCTAATAAAGGACTGAGAATCTAAAATATTATTAACTCTATCAACCATAGATTTCAATTCACTTATAAAATCTACAAAATTTGAAAAATCATCATTACTAAATAAACATTTTTTAAAAGTAGTATATCTAAACTCCATTTCATAACCACATTTTACGACATCACCATCCCCAAAATCATCGTAATTACGATTATCTTGATCAATATCATTGTTATTATCAAAATTATATCCCGAAAAATAAATATTATTCAATTTTATATCCAAACCTATATCTGATAATCCAGTAAATATATCTTTAATACTCGATATTTCTTCTTCTATAAAAAGAATATCCGTTTTTTCATTTTCGAATATTTTTTTCAAATACCTCATACCACATTATTTCTCAATTTTGAATCAACAACACCTTTCTTTATTATATTAATTGATTTAAGTCCTGTGCTATCCATCTCATCTGAAAAATAAATTCCATTTCTATCATACCAACCTCCTCTTATAATAGGAATTTCTTGAGGTTCAAATATAATATCACCCAAAACAGGATCTAATCCTAAAGTCGCATTGGGTTTATAGTCGGGATTTGTTTTAACAACTTCTATTCCAGAATTTGCAACAGGTATATCTTTATTTTTATTTGCACTTATATTAACATCAAATTTAGTCTCATTCATTCGTTTATCTTCTTGTCTTTTAATTTCTTCTCTATGATACTCCTCATTCTTTTTACAGATAAATTGCACATCAACTGAATGCACATCATTAATATTAGAAATTATTTTAACTAAATCGGACTTAGGTATTCTATCAATTCTACTAAAATTTAAAAAATATTCCGAAACAACATCTATAACCTGAGATTGAACAGAATCATCAGTTGAGTCTGAATATCTTATGATAAATATATTCATCATATAATATGATAGTTTAGGTGAATCAATTCTATATTTTTTACTAATTTGTATATTACCATTTGTTCTTAAATATTTATCTATTTTAGATTTCTCATACCTATCTAATTCAAATGCTTTTACACCAACACTGAAATAATCAGCATTTTGATTTTTAAATAATCTTATATTTGGTGTTGCAACTATATAAACAATTCCCAAATCTTCGTAAGCATTAACATGTGAAAATACTCCTAGTTTTTTTATTTCATAAGCATATTGTTGTGGTAAACCCAAAACAAAATTATTTGAAACTATTGGTAATATATTTTTAGTAAATGTGACACTCTCTTTATTAGCGCCAAAATTAATATCATTAAATATTGCAACATCAAATATCTTAGAAGCGTCGATAGTAGCACCAAATCCATCAATTGCATCATCTAAAAATTTCCAATCGTTGAATGTTCTTCTAAAAATATTTCCATCAGCGCCATCTGACACTATATAAGTAACTGAAATATTTGATCCAATTGTTGGTATTGATCCAAAACCACCATTTCCAAATATTATATCAATACCACCGTTAAATCCTGTTCTAACAACACAAGCTTCTTCATTAGGTTTTAACTCATATAAATGTTTTTTTGTTGTCCAATATGAACCATTTACTAAGACTTCGTAATTAAAATTCTCTATATCTTGTCTACCAGTCAATGAAACTTGAAAAGTCTGATTTGGATTCCCGGTTCCAGTAAATATGGTTGTTTTGAATTTACCTTGTATAATAGGTAAAAATATTTGAGTATTTTTATTAACCATATATGTAATCTTGTCTTGTCCTAAATTAAGAGAATAATCTAATGAATTAGTTTTATTTTTTAATCCACTTTTATTATTAAAAGTAATTCTTCCTCCTTTAAGTTCTTTTTCTAAGTCCACACCTGGTTTAACTGTTAATTTTAAGTTACCAGTTGCTGATATATTTCTACCTGGAATATGTCCAGCAAAAATAGCAGCATTTTTAATGATAGATTCATTGAGTGAATTTGGCTCACTTAAATCGAATTGTTTTATAGAATTTTTTAAATATAAAAAAGATAATTGATGAAGATTTTCTAAAACTCCAAGAATTTGACCATATGGTGAAGCTGGAGAATATAAAAAACTAGATTTATTATGTTCTAATTTTAAAAATCTTTCAACTTCTCCTTTAATATTACTAAATGAAATCTCAACAAACTTCATGATTTAATTAATTTTTTAAATATTCTTCTGAAAATCTATTATTTATGATAATATCATCAATTATTAATCCAATACTTTCTACATCAGTATTTCTAGATATTAGATCAGAATTTTCATTTAGAGGATTTGAGTAATAATAAAAATTAAAATTATAGATATTATCAATATTTCTATAAGGAATAATAATTTTAACTTCTTTTGATTCTTTAATTAAGATTTCAAAATAATTTCCAAATTTCAAAGATGATTTTTCTTTTATTTCAACATCTTCATGTTTAGAAGAAAGTATTGAATGAATTCTATTAATATTATAACGAATATCCATAAGTTATTTAATTTTTAATTATATATTAATTGGGATATACCTTCTTAATATATAATTAAGAAGTGTTATTCACTATAATATTAAAATATGACTTAGGACCGCTAAGTTACAGACCATGATGTGATTCGCTATCTCCATCAAGTGTCGCAAATCCCTTAGAATTTAAACACTAAGGGATTTTTGTTGTTATTAAATTAATATATATTATATGGAGATGCAAGATTTATACAAGATGTTGGAGGCTTATGGGATTAGAGGAGCAATATTTGGAATTATATTTTTCATTATTGGGACAATTATTAAAAGTAGTTGGTTTTCAGAATGGTGGTCCAAGACAACTGACAAAATTATTCAATTTTTTATGAAAAAGAAAGTTAAAGAAATTCCACATGGTGAAATTTCTGAGTCAGATATTATAAATCATGACATTTTCAACTATATAGATTTTTGGACATATTCTAAAGTTCCAACTTTTCAATTTTCAACCGATTATAGAACAGTAATATTTAAAAAATATTTAACTATTTTTTTAAAATGTTATAAAAAAGGACTCTCAGATTTTGTTCAAAATAGAGATTATCATAACATGGATCAATCACATCTTTGGAAGAGTTTATTAGAATTAATAAATCGAATTGTATGGGATTATGAAAAAGAATGTGAAGAAGTAGGTATTCCGAAAATTATTCTTTTAAAGATGAAATCAAAAAATAATGATACTATAACATTAACTATTGATTTAATTGAAAGTATTTCTAATTCTCAATTCTATGAAAGTGAAAAGAATCTTTTAAAAATGTATTCTATATTAAATATTTTACTTTCAATATTAGAAAATACAATTTCAAATTCTCAAAGTGTTTGTAATTCAATAAATGGTCAATTAAAGGGTTTAAGTATAGTAGAAGGTGGTAAGAATTATAAAGAGCCTTAATCCATTAAATTTATTATGTCATCAACCTCAAAATCTGGGTCTGTGATTTTCAAATCATAATCTCTGAAATCATTAAAATCTAACTCATCAGCTTCTAGTCTTCTCATTACGGAATCATTATTATCATTTCTTCTAAGAATTCTACTTTCTCTTACTTTTCTATCTATATCAAGATAAACGACAAAACACTTTTTTCTAAAAATAACATCTATTTGATTTAATTCACCAGGAGTCATTATAAATGCTTGTGAATTATTAAAATCTTCTTTTAAGATTCCATATTTCCAAAGTTCTTTCTTATCATTAAAAAAATCTTGAGTCACAATTAAATCTAAATTATTAAATTCATCAAGTGTTTTAAAATAATAAGTGACACCATCTGTTTCATTTTCTCTTTTAGGTCTTGATGTTACTTTAATAGAAGTTTCTAATCCCTTCTTCCTCAATTCTCTTAATAGATGATCTTTACCTGATCCGGATTTACCAACAATAATTAATTTTTCTAATTTATCATTTAACACATTAAAAGTTATATTTATATGGTATATCAAATAAATATTAAAATGTTTAGGTTACCCAAGATATATCAAATTCTGGATTTAAACAAAATTGAATATAATTAACTATATCTTTTTTATTATCATAATAACCTGTACTACGATGTCTATTGTAGTTTTTATGTATTTTATATCTACCGGCATCTTCTGGTTTAGATGGTGGATAAACCCAATTTGTTGAAGAAGTTAATTCTACACCATTTATTTTAATATTTAAAAAATCTTCAATTGTTTTTTTCTGGTATGATTCAAGTTCTTCTTGATTTTTAAAATAAATATTTAATAATTTATTTATTCCAGTGGATGACATTGTTATTGTGCAATTTTTAGGTATTTTTAAGTATTCTTTTAAATTATCAAAATCTAATCTTAATAAACCATCTTTTCCTATTTTCCAAAAATCTCCAGACTCTGGTGTTCCTTCATTTATATAAAGATCAATTTGAAGATCTCCATCACTATATTCACTATAATCAAAATTAATATCAATTTCTTCTGTGTGAGCTTTTCTTAGTCGTTCTAAACTTTCTTTTATTTTTGATAAAACATCAAAATGTTTTTTCTTTTGATTAAAAAAATTATCAAATGATGAAGATGATGTTTTATCACATGGAACTGTACAACATATTATTACAGATGACTTATATTCTTCTGCAAATTGTTCAGAATCTGCCAATTCCGCAATATCTTCATCAAATAAATCTTGAAAACATTCTTTAGCATTTTCAAGTAATTCTTCATTTTTGAAATTTTCAAATAATTTAATCCTCATGTTAAAACTATTAAGAATTTTTTATAATATTTGTTATTTCAGATTTAATTTTACCAAGTTCAGTATATTCAAACTCTTTTGGAAATTTATTTCCTTGTTTTTTAACACCTATATAATCTTCTCTGAACATAACTTGTGCGATATGTTCTCCATCATAGTGAATTTCAAAATCACTACCAATTTTTTTAATTTTTGCACCCAATCCAGAAATATGAGATTCTATCTTATCTTGAAAAGATGATATTTTAATATCTCTATCTTTTGATGTAATTGCTTTATAAGCTTTGCCTTCTTTAACTTTTGTTACTTTTGTAGTAATATCTTTTTTCTCAAAATCGCTAAAATTCATTATCTTCCCTGAAGATTTTTTATTGGATATCATATCTTTAATTGTTTTCATATCTAATTGTTTATGTCTTGATTTTTTAGTGATTACATTTGGATCTCCTTCTCTTTTCTTTCTCATTCCAGATGGAATAGGCATTTTTTGAAACATTCTATTCGCACCACTCGGATTATAAGGTGCGGATATATCTCCCGATCCACCAGACCCACCACCATTAATCCAATTAACTCCATTTAAGGATCCTGGAAAGGCTGATGGTTGTGATGATACAACTGCTCCCATTCCAGCAGTTGTTGCATTTGCAAGTGATACACCACCACCTCCAAATCCAACACTAGATGATCCGGCAGATCCAGAAGGACCTCCGGTAGCCGTGTCTTCAAAAATTCTTTCTTTTTTATCGATAATTTTTTTCACTAATTCGATATCGGAAATATTATAATTTCCCTTTTCCATTTTTTCAAGTAGAACATAAAGTTCGTATAAAGAAATATTTTTCATCTATAAGTCTGTTATTTTATTATATATTAAAACATCAATGTATTATTTTAATATGAATATAAATGGCCAATCTTAAATATTTAGAATTTCAAAGATTAATTAAAGAATTACAATTTGTTGAAACAGATTATCTATACCAATCAGAGATAATAAATCAAACTGATAAATTATTTTTAGATTCAGTAAATGTTGTTCTTGATAAATATCCTGATCTTAAAAATATATGGACAGAAAAGCAGTTTTCTGAAGAATCTTCAAAAAATGATGATTCTATAATAGATGTTGAGATCAATGCTGAAATAGTACCTACTAAACCCAAACATAGTTCCGAAATTAAAAAAATTTATAGAGAAATTGTAAAATCCACACATCCAGATAAAATCAAAAATTCAAAATTAAATGAATTATATTTAGAAGCTACAGGGGCTTATGAGTCAAATGATTTAATTACATTATATAAAGTTTGTTCTGATCTAATGATAGATTTTGAATGGTCAGATGATGAGATAATGAGAATTAAAGAAAGAGTTGAAAAATATAGAAATCAAATTAATTTTTTAGAATCAACATATACTTTTAAATGGTTAAAATCTGATGATGATGATGAGAAATTAAAAATAATTTTAAAATTTATTGAAAATAAAATTAAATAATATTTAAAGTTACTTTATTATTGTCTAGAATTTCTTGTAGTTCTTCTTTTCTAAATGTTTTTTTATAAACATCATTACTTTTATCTGAATTTTGAAGTTCCCAATCATTCCCATTAGAAGTTGAGTAAATATAATTCTGATCTCCATCAACTATTTCAATTGTTCTACTAGTTAATTTATCATAAAACTTTTTAATATCATCTTTAACTTTAAAAAGTTTAGTTTCATCCCATTTTTTCAAGGTTTCATTCCAAGTTTGGAAAAGAATATATTCTGGATTTTCTAATTCACTAGAATTAAAGTCATAAAGAAACATAAATTTACAAGGCTTATTAACAAATGTTTGAAAATCATCAGAATTTTGTATTGTTGATTTTTTCAATCCAATAGATGACAATGAATTAATAAATTCTGTATTATCAGATAAGATATCTAAATCTAATTTATTTTTAAAGTCATCAGATAACTTAATTGTGGTTATCAAATCTACCCTTTCTGCTGATATTGATGTCATTAAAACATCATGCCATATATTTAATGATTCCATTAAATCTATTTGATTATATGTTAAATCAATATGTAATGATTCTTTATATTTTTTAAATCCTTTAATCCATCTCATTTATTATATATTAATTACATTTAATCATATCTATCATTCCGGAGAAGCCTGATCGTTAGGAGAGAGTTCATTAACATTATTTTCATTATTATTAACTCCTGATTTTTTATCTTTTCTTGATTTAGGTTCTTTAGATTCTTCTTGTAATAATGAAAGTTCTCTTTTTATAGCTTTCACTATTTGTTGAGTCTTACCTCCATCATAATCAAATTCGATACTTGTAATCAACCAGTCTCCAGATATTCTTTTATAAAATTCGTTTTGTATAGTAGGAGTTTGTTTTTGTGGAGAAAAATAAATAGGTATTTTTTGATAAACATAAAGATTAAAATTATTACTAGGTAGTTTTAATACACAAGATACTTTAGTAATATCATCTAAATTTTGTCTATTCTGTGGTATTGAATAATTGAAGTTTTTATGAACATTTCCTTTACCATCATCGAATAAATCAAATTTACCAACATAGATATTATTAGTGTTCTCTTCAAAAAATTTTTCATCATTTACTGCGCCTTTTAATATTATCGACTTACTACCATCTGATGTTTGTGATTCGACATCAAATATTAGTAATTCTTTTTTTATTGAATCATAATATTTAGTTCTTGTTCTATATGCCTTCTCTAAAGAAATTTTTGTTGATTTATTAACTATATCAAATTCTGAAAAATAAGCAATTGATTCTTTTATACTTCTATCATTAGATAAAATAAGATTTGTTGTTTCTTCATCTACATCAGGATCTTCTTCAGTTAGAAATTTATATCCAAATCCAGTTATCATTTTATCCTGTGAAACATCTCTTTCTAATTCT
>Ga0116179_1000726_pt1 | contig 25370 bp, 22 predicted proteins | sample AD_UKC071_MetaG_FD_89751 | JGI IMG/M metagenome (GOLD analysis project Ga0116179, IMG submission 89751) | Active sludge microbial communities of municipal wastewater-treating anaerobic digesters from USA - AD_UKC071_MetaG | ecosystem: Engineered > Bioreactor > Anaerobic > Digestate | place: USA...
TATATATTATCAATCTTTAGCATGGCCCACGCGGGCTCGCCGAGCCTGGCCTCCACTCAGGCCTGCGGCATCGCGCGGACTATGATCGCGGCGCAATCAACGGGTGCGTCGAAAGCGCCATAAGCCATGCCGCGCTGACCCAGCCGCAAGGCGCAGTACGCGTCGGCCAGCGGATTGTCCCAGCCAAGCAGGATCGCCGCCTGGGCCGCCAGCGCAGCCTGTTCGACCAGCAGCCGTGCCGTGCCTTCGCGCGCCCGACCGAGGTCGATCCCCGCGACGAAGCGGTCATAGGTTGCGTTCTTGCCGCGCTGCGCCAGCAGGAATGCCTGCAAGGCCTCGACGCTCTCCGGTTCGCGCGCCACGGCGCGCAGCACGTCGAGCGCGATGACGTTGCCCGAACCTTCCCAGATCGCGTTGAGCGGTGACTGGCGGAACAGGCGCGGCATCGGCCCATTCTCGACGTAACCGACCCCGCCGTGTGCCTCCATCGCTTCATAGACCATGCCGGGCGCCCGCTTGCACACCCAGTACTTGGCAATCGGCGTCAGCAGCCGCGCGAGTGGATCGTTCTCATCGAAGGCCTGGGCAAGGCGCATGGCTGTCGCCGTGGCCGCCTCGCTTTCCAGCGCGAGGTCGGCCAGCACGGCGGCCATGGCCGGTTGATCGACCAGGCGCTTCTGGAAGGCCGAGCGGTGCGCGGTATGCCACAGCGCATTCGCCAGGGCGAAACGCATCTGCGCGGCGGAGCCCGTCACGCAGTCGAGCCGGGTGTGCTGGACCATCTGAATGATCGTTGCCACCCCGCGCCCTTCCGGGCCGACCCGCTGCGCCAGCGCGCCGTGGTATTCGATTTCCGATGAAGCGTTGGACCTGTCGCCCAGCTTGTCCTTCAGCCGCATCACCCGAAAACCGGCGTTGCGCGTGCCATCGGGCAGCCAGCGCGGAACGAGGAAGCAGGTCAGTCCTCCCTCCGCATAGGCGAGCGTCAGGAAGGCGTCGCACATCGGCGCGGAGCAGAACCACTTGTGGCCATTGATCCGATACCAGCCCTCCTCGCCGGTCGGTTCGGCCCGGGTGGAATTGGCGCGCACGTCAGACCCGCCCTGCTTCTCGGTCATGGCCATGCCGATGGTGACGCCAGCCTTTTCCGCAGCAGGACGGCAGGCTGGATCATAAGCCCCGGCAGTGATGCGCGGCACCCATTGCTCCGCCACCTTCGGCTCCGCGCGCAGCGCGGGCACGGCGGCGTAGGTCATGGTCATCGGGCAGCCGGTGCCCGAATCCGCCTGGCTGAGAAGAAGCATGAGAGCGCTGTGAGCCAGGTGCCCTGCCCCCTCCCCTTGCCACGCCAGACTGGCGATCCCGCTGGACAGGCCCAGGTCCATCAACTGGTGGTAAGCCGGGTGGAAGGTAACTTCGTCGATCCGCCGTCCGAAGCGGTCGTGGGTTTCCAGCACCGGCAGCACTCGGTTGGCCTCTGCGCCCCAGGCCTGGACCTCCTGCGATCCGGCGCGCGCGCCCATGGCGGCAAGGCGCTGGCGGTGCCCCTCCCCTCCGGCGTTCCGCACGGCCTGCGCCAGCGCAAGGTCGCTGGTGAACAGGTTGATGTCCTCCAGCGGCGGGGGCTGGTTGAACACCTCGTGCGTGTCGAAGCTGGAAACGGGGCGCAGCGATGCCATGGGGTCACCCTTCGAGCGGTATGCCGCCACAGCCTAACGCGCGGCGCGGCGCCCGACAACTCGCGCCTTGCGCGAATCGCGCAGGGCCTGTCTGTGACGTCATGCCGCACAGTTCTCCGCTCGACCGCCTGCTCGCAATCATGGCCCGCCTGCGCGATCCGGAGCGGGGCTGCGACTGGGACGTCGCCCAGACCTTCGCGACAATCGCCCCCTATACCATCGAGGAAGCCTACGAGGTGGCCGACGCCATCGCCCGGGAGGACATGGCCGGATTGAAGGAGGAACTGGGCGACCTGCTGCTCCAGGTCGTATTCCATTCGCGCATGGCGGAAGAGGCGGGGCTGTTCGATTTCGGCGCCGTGGCAGAGGCGATCTCGGCCAAGATGGAAGCGCGCCATCCGCATGTGTTCGGCGACGCGCCCGATCTCGGCCAATCGCGCGAGGACCGCTGGGAAGGCGCCAAGGCGAGCGAGCGTGCCGCCAAGGGGGCGACCAGTGGATTGGACGGTGTGGCACTGGCCCTCCCCGCCCTGCTCCGCGCCGAAAAGCTGCAGAAACGCGCGGCGCGGCAGGGGTTCGATTGGGGCAATACCGAAGGTCCGGCCGACAAGCTGCGCGAGGAAATGGCCGAACTCGCCGAAGCGTCAACCGATGAAGAGCGCTTCGAGGAGGCAGGCGACCTGCTGTTCGCGGCGGTGAACCTGGTCCGCGCACATGGCGTGGCCGCCGAGGAGGCCCTGCGCGCCGCCAACGCGAAGTTCGAGCGGCGCTATCGCGGCATGGAGGCCCTGGCTACCGCGCGCGGGCAGGACTTTTCCGCGCTCGACCTCGCGGCGCAGGAAGACCTGTGGCAGGCGGTCAAGCGGTCAGAGGCGGGTAAAGCGGCCTAGCTCACGCGGATCAAGCCGGACCTCGATCCGGCGCAGCGGGCCGCGCTCGTCCTCGCCGGCGTCCTCTTCGCCCACGACTTCACCGTGGGCATGGAGCCAGGCGATGCGCTGTCCGTCGCTGAGCGGCAGGACGAAGCTGTGCAGGCGCGCGCCGGCGGTCAGCACCTTGCTGACGGCGTCCAGCAGGGCCTCGCAGCCCTCACCGGTCAGGGCCGAGACTGGCACGATCACCTCTTCGCCGCGCGCCCCCAACTGCTCGCGCAATTCGGCGGCGCGCTCCGCATCGAGCAGATCCCACTTGTTCCACGCTTCGACGATCGGCACGGAAGGCGCAGCGCCATCCTCCTCGATCAGGCCCAGTTCCTCCAGCACCTCCATCACCTGGCGCTTCTGCGCCCGGGTATCGGGATTGGCGATGTCGCGGACGTGGACGATGACGTCAGCGGCGGTAACCTCTTCCAGCGTGGCGCGGAAGGCGGCGACCAGCTGGGTCGGCAGGTCGGAAATGAAGCCCACCGTATCGGACAGGATCGCCTTGTCGACGCCCGGCAGGCGAATGCGCCGCATGGTGGGGTCGAGCGTGGCGAACAGCAGGTCTTCGGCCATCACCCCCGCCCCGGTCAGGCGGTTGAACAGCGTGGACTTGCCCGCGTTGGTGTACCCGACCAGCGCGATCACCGGCCAGGGCGCCTTTTCCCGGCGGCTGCGGTGAAGGCCCCGGGTGCGGCGGACCTGTTCCAGCTCGCGGCGCAGGCGCCCCATGCGGTCGCGGATCATCCGGCGGTCGGCCTCGATCTGCGTTTCGCCCGGGCCGCCCAGGAAGCCGAAGCCGCCGCGCTGGCGCTCAAGGTGGGTCCAACTGCGCACCAGCCGCCCGGCCTGGTAATCAAGGTGGGCGAGTTCGACCTGCAGCCGGCCTTCGGCGGTCGCGGCGCGCTCACCGAAGATTTCCAGGATCAGGCCGGTCCTGTCGATCACCTTGCGCTTCAACTTGTCTTCAAGGTTGCGCTGCTGGATCGCGGTGAGCGAACCGTCGACGATCACCAGTTCGGCATCGCCCTGATTGCAGGCAATGTCGATGTTCTGGATCTGGCCCTCGCCGAACAGGGTGCCGGCCCGCGCCTCGCGGATCGGGATGACCATGGCATCAACCACGACCAGCCCGATCGCGAGCGCAAGGCCCTTGGCCTCCTCGATCCGCGCGGCGCTATCGTGCTGCGGTGCGCCCCGGCCCCGGAATTCGGGGTAGACCACCACTGCCCGCGCGCCGCGGGCAACGTCTTCGCGATTGTCGTCCAGAAAGCTCAGACGTCGTCGCCTTCATCGTCAGGCTCGCCGCCGGTCAGGTCGACCGGAGTGACGGGCTGGATAGTGGAGACCGCGTGCTTGTAGGCCAACTGAACATAGCCTTCGCGCTCAAGCAGCATGCAGAACAGGTCATAGGCCGCGACCCGCCCCTGCAGCATCACGCCGTTGACCAGGAACATGGTGACCTGAACCTCGGCAGCGCGCACGCTGGAGAGGAACACGTCCTGCAGCAGCCGCACCTTCTTGCCGCCTTCCGCCGCGCTGGCGAACTGGCGCGCGTCGATCGGAACGCTGGGCATGATGGTGGAAACGGCGTGCTTGTAGACCAGCTGCGACTGGCCATCGCGGCGCAGCAGGATCGAGAAATTGTCGAACCAGGTGACGATTCCCTGCAGCTTCACGCCCTTGACCAGGAAAATGGTGACGGGAATCTTGTTCCTGCGCAGCAGGTTGAGGAACTGGTCCTGAAGGTTCTGCCCCTTGCCAGGGAGCGGCGCAGCGGCAATCGCCGCTGGGGGCGCGGTCTCTGCCACTTCGGTTTCTTCCGGCTCGGGCTTGGACGGCCGGGGACGCGCGGTCAGGGTGCGTGAGGACATGGTTTTCTCCTTCTTGTTGGCGGCCATCAAGATGGTCGCATTCTGGACGGAGCGCAGTTTTGCCCGCGGACCGTCCGTTTGTTGCTTTGCAGCATTACCCTGAACGCCGGGTCAGGTAAACCGGCTTGTCAGCGCAATTGTCATTCCGCGACTTCGGCGTTCTCCTCCTCGTCCCGCCCGCCGACCATGCCGAGCAGCTTGAGCTTGCGGTGCAGCGCCGAGCGTTCCATGCCGATGAACGTCGCAGTGCGCGAAATGTTTCCCGAGAACCGCCGGATCTGGACTCGCAGGTATTCCCGCTCGAAGTTCTCGCGCGCTTCGCGCAGCGGTACGCCCATCAGCGAAGGCAGCGATCCATCGCCGCTGATCCGGCCACTCAGCACTTCGGAAGGCAGCATGTCCGCATCGATCTGCCCCAGCCGCTCGCGCGGGGTGAGGATGATCGTGCGCTCGACCACGTTGCGCAGCTGGCGCACGTTGCCCGGCCATTCATAGCTTTGCAGCGCGGCCATGGCCTCCATGGCCACTTCGGGCGGCGGCACCCCCTGGTCGGCGGCGAAGCGGGCGAAGAAGTGGTCGACCAGCGCGGGAATATCCTCGCGTCGCTCCGCCAGCGAGGGGATCGCCACGGGCACGACGTTGAGCCGGTAGAACAGGTCTTCGCGGAAGCGCCGCTCGGCAATCTCCCGCTCGAGGTCGCGGGCGGTCGAGGAAACCACCCGCACATCGACGCGGATCTGGCGGTGCCCGCCGACCCGCACGAAGGCTTGCTCGGTCAGCACCCGCAGGATCCGCGCCTGGGTGGAAAGCGGCATGTCCGCCACTTCGTCGAGGTAGAGCGTGCCGCCGTCGGCCAGTTCGAGCAGGCCGGCGCGCACCAGCTTGCCGCCCGCTTCCTCGCCGAACAGTTCCTGTTCGAAGCGTTCCGGAGTGATCCGGGCGGAATTGACCGTGACGAAGGCGTTGCCGCCGCGCGGGCTCCAGCTATGGAGCAGGCGTGCGGCCACTTCCTTGCCCGCGCCGGCCGGGCCGCTGATCAGCAGACGGCTGCCGGTATTGGACACCCGCTTGAGCGTCGCGCGGACCTGGTTGATCGCGCTCGAATTGCCGGTGAACTCGTCCGCCGTGACAAAGCCTTCGCGCAGCCTGGCATTCTCCCGCCGCAGCCGCTCGGTCTCGGTCGCGCGGGCCACCAGCAGCAGCAGGCGCTCGGCCTCGAACGGCTTTTCGATGAAGTCCATCGCGCCCCGGCCGATTGCGGAGACGGCGGTATCGATGTTGCCATGGCCAGAGAAGATGATCACCGGCAGTTCCGGCTCGCGGCTCTTGATCGCATCGAGCACTTCAAGGCCGTCCATCGGGCTGCCGTGGAGCCAGACGTCAAGCAGCACCAGGCTGGGACGGCGCTGGTCGATCATGTCCAGGGCGGTGGTGCTGTCCCCCGCCGTGCGGCATTCATAGCCCTCGTCGCTCAGCACGCCGGCGACCAGTTCGCGGATGTCGCGTTCATCATCGACGATCAGGATATCGAGCGCCATTCAATCCACCTTCATTGCATTACTGCGCAGCTTCGCTGGTTCGCTGGATCGCCAGCGGATCGCGCGCGAAGCGCATGGTTACTACGGTTCCCTCAAGGTCGCCGGGGGCAAAGGTCATTTCGCCCCCGTGTTCCTCGACGATCTTGTTGACGATCGCCAGGCCAAGCCCGGTGCCCTTCTCGCGGGTCGTGACATAGGGTTCGACAATCCGCTCCCGGTCCTGCGGCAGACCGACCCCGTTATCGGCCACGCGGACTTCCAGCGCTTCCCCGGCCATGCGCAGCGATACCGCAATCCGTCCGCGATAGTCGGCCCCGGCGAGTTTCTGGCGGGCCTCGATGGCTTCGACCGCGTTCTTCAACACGTTGGTCATGGCCTGACCGAACTGGTGGCGGTCGCAGGCGATTGCGCCGACGTCACCCTGGGCATCGAAGGCAAAGTTGATGTCCGGGCGCGCCACTTCCTGCAGGAACAGCGCCTGCCGGGCGAGGTCGACCGGATCCTCGCGCCGGAACACCGGCTTGGGCAGCCGCGCGAAGGAGGAAAACTCGTCCACCATCCGGCGCAGATCGCCGACCTGGCGGATGATTGTGCCGGTCAGTTCCTCGAACAGCTCGGTATCGGCGGTGATCAGCTTGGTATAGCGCCGTTTCAACCGCTCGGTCGCCAGCTGGATCGGGGTCAGCGGGTTCTTGATCTCGTGCGCGATGCGCCGCGCGACGTCCGACCAGGCCGCCTGGCGCTGGTCGATCAGCTGGCGGGTGATGTCTTCAAAGGTGATCACGTCGCCGGCGTGGCCGCGCGTCGCCTTGACGGCGAGGGTCAGCAACTCGCTGCCCTTGGCATACTGGACGATCCCGCCATGCTGCCCCGCCTCGGCCAGCGCGGCGATCTGCGGCGCGATCTCGGCCAGACGCACGCCGATCGGCGGCTCGGCCCCGCGATCGAGCAGGAGCTTCTGGGCCGAACTGTTCATCAGCAGGACTTCGCCCGCCGGATTGGTGGAGATGATCCCCGCCGTCACGGATTCGAGCACGGCCTCGATGAAGGCACGGCGTTCGCCCAGTTGCTGGTTGGCGCCGACCAGCGCCTGGGTCTGCTTTTCCAGCTGCTGGGTCATGCGGTTGAAGGCGCGGTTGAGCAGGCCGATCTCGTCGGCCCCGGTGCGCCCTTCGACCCGCATCGAGAAATTGCCCGCCCCCACCTGCCGCGCCGCATCAACGAGGTCATAGAGCGGCTTCACCTGCCGGTCGGCAAAGCGTAGCGCGAACCAGATCGACAGGCCGACCAGGGCCAGGCTGGCCGCGAACAACGCGACGTTGATCTGCAATTGCAGGCTGCGCGCGCGCTTGGTCAGCACGTCATAGGCGCGCACGATGTTCTCCGCGCGCTGGCCCATGCTGAAGGCCAGCAGGTCAGAACGGCGGGTCGTGAACAGATAGATCCCGGCGCGCCGGTCGATCGGAGTGATCGCCTCGATCCGGTCGGCGCTGGCGCGCACCACCATCTGCTCTCCGCTGTCGAGTCGGCGCATGTCCTGCGGGGCGATCCGGTCGGTTACCTCGCCCTTGTCGGGATCGGACAGGACCGCAGTGGACAGCGAGCCATTGGCCCCGCGCTGCAGGATCGCGGAATCGTTCAGTTTGCGGTGCAGGATCTGGTAGGCGTAGAATTCCTTGAACTGCGGATCGTTGATCGGAACCTGGCCCAGCACTTCGCGCAGGTCACCCGCCATGGCGAGCGATTCGTATTCCATGTCGCGCTGTGTCTGCTCGTAGTAGCCGCGCGCCAGCTTGTTGGAGTTTTCCAGCAGCCCGCGCGAGGAATCGGAAAACCAGAACTCGACGCCGTACTGGAACAGCCACGAGGCGAAGATCACCACCAGCAGGGTCGGGATCGCGGAAATCAGCGAGAAGAAGAACACCAGCCGCACGTGCAGCTGCCCGCCCCCGCCCGCGTTCTCCGCCGCGCGCTGCAGCGCAAGGCGGCGGCCCAGCAGGACCAGGATAGCCATCGCGGGGACCAGGGTGCCGACCAGCAGTGTGGCTGTCAGGTCGGTCGGCAACAGCTGCCCGCGCTGCGACTGCGTTGTCACCGCGTACCAGGTGATCAGGGTCATCAGCAGGAAGCCGACGACCGAGCCGACCTCCATGATCGCGTAGAAATTGGCACGACGAGCGGCGAGCTGGACGCGTCGCCACCATTGTGGCCAACCTCTCTTGCGCGCGGGAACCATCGTTGCGCAGTTACAACACTAGTGTGGTAATCTTGCAAGGGATTTAAGCGCGGGCCGGAGGCGGCCACAGGCCAACCAATCCAGGAGCACGGCAACCGCCCCTGGATTGCCGCGGCCCTGCGGCACTCGCGATGACGAAGCAGGGGGGAACGCCGCGCGTCTGCTTGCGCAACTTTCTTCAGGCGCGGACGAAGCTGAGGGAGCGCGGTGCGGCTGCCCTCAAACGCGCTGCAACTCCACCGGGTCGATCGCCAGGTCGCTCAGCCGCTTGCGCAGGGTATTGCGATTGATCCCCAGCAGCTGGGCCGCGCGCAGTTGGTTGCCGCCGGTCTGGCGCAGCGCCTCGACGAACAGCGGGCGCTCGAACGCGGCCAGCGCCTCGTCATAGACGCGGCCTGCTGGCGGACGGTGCCGCTCAAGCCAGTCGACCACCGCTTCCGACAGGTTCTGCGGCCGTTCGCCCTGTTCGTCGGCGCGGGCCGCCTGGGTCAGCAGCGGTGCGAGCGTGCCGCTGTCGATCCGCTCCTCCCGGGCGAGCAAGGCCAGGCGGTAGATGAAATTGCGCAGCTCGCGCACGTTGCCGCGCCACGGCTGGCGGGCGAGCAGGGCTGCGGCATCGTCGGTCAACTGGTGGCGCGGCAGGCCCTCCTGCAAGGCCTGGTGCAGGAAATGGCGGGCGAGCGCGGGGATGTCGTCGGTCCGCTCACGCAGGGGCGGCAGCAGGATCGGCACCACGTTGAGCCGGTAATAAAGGTCTTCGCGGAACGTCCCCGCAGCGATCATCGGTTCGAGATCGCGGTTGGTGGCGGCGATGATCCGCACGTCCACGGCCACTTCCTCGCGCCCGCCAACGCGGCGGATGCGGCCCGATTGCAGCGCGCGCAGCAGCCGGGTCTGGGCCTGCATCGGCATGTCGCCGATCTCGTCGAGGAACAGGGTGCCGCCGTCGGCCTGCTCGAACTTGCCGGTATGGCGAGCGACCGCGCCGGTGAACGCGCCCTTCTCGTGCCCGAACAGCTCGCTCTCGATCAGCTCGGCCGGAATCGCGGCAGTGTTGACCGCCACGAACGGACCGTCCTTGCGGTGGCCAAGCTGGTGGATCGCCTCGGCCACCAGTTCCTTGCCGGTGCCGCTTTCGCCCAGCACCAGCACCGTCAAATCGTTGCGCAGCACGCGGGTGATCATCCGGTAGACCGCCTGCATCGGTGCCGAGCGCCCGACCAGCGGCAGGCCGGCCACAGGCGCCTCCTCCCCCTCGCGCGCCCGGGACTTGCTGGCCCCGACCGCCTGACGGACGGTACGGGCCAGCTCGTCAATATCGAAGGGCTTGGGGAAATATTCGAAAGCCCCGGTGTCGCTCGCCCGCACTGCGGTATCGAGCGTGTTCTGCGCGGAAAGGATGATCACCGGCATGTCAGGCGCGGCGTCGCGCACCCGGCCCAGGGTCTCGATCCCGTCACCGTCGGTCAGGATCACGTCGGTAACCAGCGCCGAAAAGCGCCCCTGTGCCAGCAGCCGGTCACGCTCCGCCACGCTGTCGCAGCGGGTCACGGTAAAGCCTTCCGCCTCCAGCGCGGCGGTGATGACAATGGCGATCGATTCGTCGTCTTCGACCAGCAGAACGCTCATGGTCTATCCTCGCGCAGGTTCTTGCGCCGCTCGTCGGCGAGCGGCAGGTGCAGGCGGAAATGGGTCCAGCCGCCCGCCTCGTCGCGGTCGTGGCCGATCCGCCCGTTCATGTCGCGCACCAGACGCCGCACCAGAGCCAGACCGAGGCCCTGCCCGCTCTTCTTGGTGGTGACAAAGGGTTCGAACACATGGTCGCGCATCGCCGGATCGACGCCCGGGCCATTGTCGCTGACCCGCAGCTCGATCGGCAGGCGCACCGGCGTCCCGTCCGCACCGCGATGCAGCTGAAGCCCGCTGGCAAAGCGGGTGCGCACCACGATCCGGGGCTTGTCCACGCCCGCGCAGGCATCGGCGGCATTGGCCAGCAGGTTGATCACCACCTGTACCAGTGCCCCGGCATTGCCCATCACGGGGGGCAGCGATGGGTCGAACTCTTCCGCGATCGGCGGGGCCTTGCCGCTTGCCTCCATCACCGCCCGGGCGCGGCGGACCGCTTCGTGGAGGTTGCACGGGGCCAGTTCCTGCGGAGTGCGCCGCGACAGGGTCTGCATCTGGTCGATCAGCTTGGCGATCCGGTCGACCTCGTCGGCGATCAGCGTGGTGAGCGCCAGATCCCCGCCTTCCAGCTTGCGCCCCAGCAATTGCGCCGCGCCGCGGATGCCCGCCAGCGGGTTCTTGATCTCGTGGGCCAGCACTTCGGGCGCGCGCAGCACGGTGTCCTCGCCGCTCGCGCTGTCGGCGGCGGCTTCCGCGCCGCCGGTGTCGTGCAGGGTGAGAACCTGCCAGCCCGGCCGGTCGATCACCGGGGCCACGGTCACGTCCACCATCCGCTCGCGCTGGCCGCTAACCTTCACGCCCGTCGCGCGAGCAGAGACATGGGCGTCGGTTTCGCTCAGCCGCTGGGCCAGGCGATCCTCGGAAAAGCGCAGCAGGCGGCCCAGTTCACGGCCCTCCAGACGGCGGAAGCTCTGGCCCAGGAACTGCTCGGCAGCAGGATTGGCCGCTGCGAGCCGCTGCCCGGGGGCCAGCAGCAGCACCGCGTGGGGCAGGCTGGCCAGCTGGCGCAGCGCCTCGTCCATCAGGCCGCCTGGCGCTGGAGGAAGGGCGCGTAGAATTCGGACAGGCGGCGCATCACCTCGTCCGCGTCATCGACGAAGTTGACCATGTTGCGGAAGTTGGCCGATCCCGGCAGCCCGCGCGTGTACCAGCCCAGGTGCTTGCGGGCCATGCGCACGCCGGTTTCGCGGCCATAGAGGTCCAGCATCCACTGGTAGTGCTCAAGGATCAGGCCCAGCTGCTCGTCCAGCGCCGGATCGGCCAGCTGCTCGCCGGTACGCAGCCAGTGCATCACCTGCGCCAGCAGCCACGGCCGGCCATAGGCACCGCGCCCGATCATCAACCCGTCCGCGCCCGACTGTTCCAGCGCCTGCGCGCTATCCTCGATGGAGCAGATGTCGCCGTTGACGATCACGGGGATCGAAACCGCCTCTTTCACCTTGCGAACAAAGCTCCAGTCAGCGCTGCCCTTGTAGAGCTGGTTGCGCGTCCGCCCGTGGACCGTCACCAGCCTGGCACCCAGATCCTCGGCAATCCGCGCGAGCTCTGGTGCGTTGAGGCTGTCATGGCACCAGCCCATCCGCATCTTGACCGTTACCGGCACCTTGACCGCCTTGACGGTTGCCTCGATCAGCCGCGTGGCGAGCGGCAGATCGCGCATCAGCGCCGACCCGGCATCGCCGTTGACGATCTTGCGCACCGGACAGCCCATGTTGATGTCGATGATGGCCGCCCCGCGATCTTCCGACAGCTTGGCGGCCTCCGACATCTGGGCCGGATCGCAGCCGACCAGCTGCATCGACACCGGCTCCTCGATCGGATCCCACGCCGCCTTCTGCACCGACTGGCGCGTTTCGCGGATTGCGGCGGGGCTGGCGATCATCTCGGTGACGTTGAGACCCGAGCCGAAGCGCCGCACCAGGCGGCGGAACGGCAGGTCAGTCACGCCGGTCATCGGCGCGAGGATCACGGGGCAGTCGATCTGGACCGGGCCGACCTGGATCGGATCGAGCTGCGGCGGAGTGGGAAGCGGGTTCATGGGTTCGCGTGCCTAAAATTTGTGCAGCACATAGGGAATTGCCTGCCCCGACTCAAGTGGTAAGGCGCCAGCCCATATGGACGCGCCCTCCCCCCTCCCGGTCGGTATCGCCGCCGTGGTCGTCGCCGCCGGAGCCGGACTGCGCGCCGGCCAGCCGCTGCCCAAGCAGTTCGCGATCTGGCGCGGCAAGCCGGTGGTGCGCCATTCGGTCGAAGCGCTCATCGCGGCGGGCGTCTCGCCGGTCATCGTGGCGATCCCCGAGGGCGCTGACGAGATCGCCAGTACCGCGCTGGCCGGACTCGACGGAGTGCGGCTGGTCACCGGCGGCGCGACACGCCAGCTGTCGGTGCGCGCAGCCCTTGAGGCGCTGGCAGGGGATGCCCCTCGCCTCGTTCTGATCCACGATGCGGCCCGCCCGGTCCTGCCGCGCGCGGTGATCGACCGGCTGGTCGACGCGCTCGACCGCCAGCCCGGAGCAATCCCTGTCCTGCCGGTGGTCGACAGCCTGACCCGCGCAGAGGGCGAGCTGATGGGCGAGCCCGCGCGGCGCGAGGAACTGCGCCGGGTGCAGACCCCGCAGGCCTTCCGTTACGCCGATATCATCGCGGCTCACCAAGATTGGAGCGGCGCGGCGAGCGCCGGAGACGATGCGCAGGTTGCCCGCGCCGTCGGGCTCGCCATTGCCCTCGTCGAAGGAGACGAAGTGTTGCACAAGCTTACCTTCGCGCACGATTTTGCCGTGCAGAAGCTGCCGGTCCGCGTGGGCACCGGCTATGATGTCCACCGCCTGGCCGAAGGCGAGGAGCTGTGGCTCTGCGGGGTCAGAATCGAGCATGATCGCGGCCTTGCGGGCCATTCCGACGCCGACGTGGCAATTCATGCGCTGGTCGACGCGATCCTGGGTGCGATCGGCGCGGGCGACATCGGCAGCCATTTCCCGCCCAGCGACCCGCGCTGGAAAGGCGCCTCGTCCGACCGATTCCTGGTCCATGCCGTCGATCTGACACGAGAGGCTGGATACGCCATCGGCAATGTCGATGTGACCATTGTCTGCGAAGCGCCCAAGATCGGCCCGCACCGCACGGCAATGCGCGAGCGGCTGGCCCAGGTCATGCAGGTTCCGCTCGCCGCCGTCAGCGTCAAGGCCACCACGACGGAGAGGCTGGGCGCAACCGGGCGCGGCGAAGGGATCGCGGCGCAGGCCGCCGCCACGCTGATCGCGCTATAGGCTGGATTTTCCCCGGGAACCGGGCCACAGACCGGCATAGCAAATCAACGGGGATCCGATTCATGCCCAGCCATTTCGTCCGTCTTGCCGCTACCGCCGCGCTCGCCGCGCTGATCCCCGTGCAGGCGGCCCAGGCTCAGGCCCAGACCGCCAGGTCCTGCATCTCGCGCGAGGAGATGCGCGGGCTGGTGGCCTACCTGCTGCCGACCCTGCTCGATTCGACGATTTCCACCTGCAAGGCGCACCTGCCGGGCGATTCATACCTGATCGCCCGCGCGCCCACGCTGCTCAGCCGCCTGAACGAGGGCAAGGACAAGGCCTGGCCCCAGGCCAAGGCAGGCTTCATGAAGTTCGGCGGGACCAGGGCTTCAGAAACCAAGCTACTGAACGCCATGCCTGACGAGGTGATCCGTCCGTTCATCGAGGCGGCCCTGACTGCCGAACTCGCGCCCAAGGTGAAGGGCGAAAACTGCGCGGACATCGACCGGCTGACCGCCACGCTCGAACCGCTGCCGGCCGCCAACGTGGTCGACATGTTTGCCGAGATACTCAACCTTGTCGCGCGCGAGGACAAGAAGCTGTCCAGCTGTCCGGCGGCCTGAGGCGGAACGCGCCATGGACAGCCTTCTGCCGCCAGACCTTGCCGCCCTCGCCGCCCGCGTCGTGGCCGAGAACAAGGCCGCAGGGCGCCGGATCGCGCTGGCGGAAAGCTGCACCGGCGGGCTGGTCAGCGCCGCGCTGACCGAGATTGCCGGTTCGTCAGCCGTGCTGGACCGGGGCTTCGTGACCTATTCCAATGAATCCAAGCACGAATTGCTGGGCGTATCGCTGGATATCATCGACACCTTCGGCGCGGTCTCGATCGCCTGTGCCTGGGCCATGGCGCAGGGTGCATTGCGCAAGAGCGGGGCGGACGTTTCGGTCTCCATCAGCGGCATCGCCGGACCGGACGGCGGCAGCGAGATGAAGCCGGTCGGCACGGTGGTCTTTGCCCGCGCGGTGCGCGGCGTGGACGAGATCGTGGCCGAAGAACGCCAGCTGCCCGCCAGCAGCCGCGCCGAAGTGCGGCATCAGGCCGCGCTGGTCGCGCTTGAACTGTTGCTGCCGTAGAGCTTGTCCGCGCGTTCCTCGAAGGCGGTGACCATCTTGCGGAAGCCGCGATCGAAATACTGACCCGCAAGCCGTTCGAACATGGCGTTGCGGAACGAGAATTCGACCATGAAGTCGACCTCGCAGCCGCCATCCTCCAGCGGGCGGAACTTCCACTCGTTATCAAGATCACGCATCGGTCCGTCGACGTAGTGGACCTTGATCGACGAGGGCCGGGTCTTGATCACGCGCGAGGTGAACTTGTCGCGCAGCGCGTTGAAGCCGATCAGCATGTCGGCGACCATTTCGGTCTCGCTGTCGCTGCGCACGCGGGTGGCCACGACCCAGGGCAGGAATTCGGCATAGCGGCCGACATCCGCAACCAGATCGTACATCTGCTCCGCGCTCCACGGCAGGCGCCGGACTTCGCGGATTCCCGGCATCAGCGCGCCCTGGCGAGCTGCGCTTCGCGCGCGGCGCGCATCTGGGCGAAATCGTCCCCGGCGTGATAGCTGGAGCGGGTCAGCGGGGTCGAGGCGACCTGCAGGAAGCCCTTGGCCCGCGCCACCGCGCCATAGGCCTTGAACGCCTGCGGGGTGACAAACTCCTCCACCTTCACGTGGCGGGGCGTCGGCTGGAGATACTGGCCCATGGTCAGGAAATCGATTCCGGCGGAGCGCATGTCGTCCATCACCTGGTGCACTTCAAGGCGCGTTTCGCCCAGGCCCAGCATGATGCCGGACTTGGTGAAGATCAGCGGGTTGTGGTTCTTCACCTCTTCCAGCAGCCGCAGCGAGGCATAGTAGCGCGCGCCGGGGCGGATCGTCGGATAGAGCCGGGGAACGGTTTCGAGGTTGTGGTTGAACACGTCTGGCCCGGCGGCGACGATCGCCTCGATCGACTGGCGCATCAGGCCCCGGAAATCGGGGGTCAGGATCTCGATCGTGGTGCCGGGCGTGTTGCGGCGCAGCGCCTCGATCACCTTGACGAACTGGCCCGCGCCCCGGTCCGGCAGGTCGTCGCGGTCGACCGAAGTGATGACGATATGCTCCAGCCCCAGCTTGGCGGCGGCAACCGCCACGTTTTCCGGCTCCATCGGATCGACCGGGTTGGGCATGCCGGTCTTGATATTGCAGAACGCGCAGGCCCGGGTGCAGGTGTCCCCCAGGATCATCACGGTCGCGTGCTTCTTGGTCCAGCATTCGCCGATGTTCGGGCAGGCGGCTTCCTCGCACACGGTGTTGAGGCGCAGGGTGCGCATCAGGTCGCGGGTCTCGCCATAGCCCTTGGTGGTCGGCGCTTTCACCCGAATCCAGTCGGGCTTGCGCTGGCGTTCGGGCTTGGGAGCGTTCGAGAGATCGGTCATGCAGCGCAGATAGGCGCAAGGGCGCGGGCTTGCCAGCCGGAAATTGCATCGCCAAAAGCGCCCGCATGACCATGGATTCGTCTGCAGGCTTCGACCGCCTGATCGCCGGCTACCGCCGCTTCCGCGCCGATGGCTGGGCCCCCAACCGTGAGCGCTGGGCCACTCTGCGCGAGGGGCAGGAGCCTGACGTGATGGTGATCGCCTGCTCCGACAGCCGGGTCGACCCGGCGCAGATCTTCGACGTCGATCCGGGAGAGATCTTCGTGGTCCGCAACGTTGCCGCGATGGTTCCGCCATTCGAGACCTCGCCCGGCCACCACGGCGTCTCCGCCGCGCTGGAATTCGCGGTGCAGTTCCTGAAAGTGAAGGAAATCGTTGTCATGGGCCACGGCATGTGCGGCGGCTGCAAGGCCGCCCTGACGCAGGAGATGCACGGGTCCGAACCTGGCGAAGGCGGCTTCATCGCCGACTGGATCGGCCTGCTGGACGACGTTCGCGCACCGGTCGTCGCCCAGCACGGCACCACGGGCCGCGTTGCCGAACGGGCGATGGAGCAGGCCGGGGTGCGCGTCAGCCTCGCCAACCTGCGCACCTTCCCCTGCATCCGTCAAAAGGAACGCTCGGGCGAACTGCGCCTGACCGGCGCCTTCTTCGCCATCTCGGACGGCGTGCTGCATACGCTTGACGAAACCACCGGCGAGTTCAGCCCGGTCACCTGACCCAGGGCCAACGAAAAAGGGCGGCGATTGCTCGCCGCCCTTCCCGGTGATCCCGATGATCGAGGCTTACTGCGCCGGAGCCGGAGCAGCGGCGGCCTTGGCCTTGCTGGCGGCATAGGCCGACCACAGCGCGGCGATCGGCTTGCGCACGCCATCGACCTTGGCGAAAGTCGCCTGGGCTTCGGCATAGCGGCCCGTGTCGGCCTGGGCGATGCCAAGGCGGGTCAGGATGCGCGCAGTGTCGACGCCCGGCTTGCCAAGGGCGATCTGGTACATTTCGGCGGCCTTCGCGTCCTCGTCATAGCTGAGGTAGGCGTCGCCCGCAGCCATCGCGGTCGCAGCGGTCGAATTGGCCGCGCGCGCGTCGCGCTCAAGCCCGACGAGCGAGGCCTTGTCCGCCGGGATGCGCGCGGTCGCCATGGTCTTGGCGTCGGTTACAAACGGATCCTTGGGATCGAGCTTGCCCGAGGCGATGCCCGAGTTGATGATCTTCAGCGCTTCGCCCGGCAGGCGGCGCGGGTCGGCCGACTGGACGTATTCGATGTAGTCACGCGCTTCCGAATAGCTCTTGGTGCGTTCCATCAGGCGCAGCAGGTCAATCTGCTCCTGCTGCTGGAACTTGCCGAGATCGCGGACCACCGAGACGGCCAGCGCCCAGTTTTCGGTGCTCGGGTAGTTGTTGACCAGCTGCGACGAGAAACTGACCGCATAGTCTGCGCTGCGGGCCTTGTAGGCGGTGACCACGCCCCGGCGCAGCCAGTCTTCCGGCGCAGCGGCGCCCTGCTTGGCAGTCGCCTGCTGGAGGATGCGCAGTCCCTCCGCGACCTGGTTGTCGTTGATGTAGGCATCGGCCAGCAGCGCCTCGACCCCGTTCTCGGTGTAACCGGCGGCGATCGCATTGGTGAAGGCGGCCCGGGCGCCCGGGAAATCGCGCATGTCATAGGCCATGCCGCCGATGTAGAAGTTGTACTTGCCGACATCGGCCCCGGTCACCCGGCCGCTTTCCAGCATTGCCTGCAGGCCGCGGCGCTGCATGCCCTTGTCCGAGGCGAGCCCGCCAAGGTTCACGGCCAGCTGGCCCGCGATGAACTTGTCATCGGGCGTCGTGCTGGCGGCAAAGGCCTGGTCGATCATGCCCTTTTCGGCCTGGAGCGCGGTCCCGAGCGCGGCCAGCGCGCTGTCCAGACCAGCCTTGGCCTGGGTCCGCGCGGCATTGCCGCGCGCGGCGCGATAGGCAGTCTCGGCGTTGGTCACGGCGGCCTTGGCGGCGATCACGTCGGCCCGCTTGGGCGCGGCATCGAGCGCGGTCTTGGTCTGGCTGTAGACCGGGATGAACGGCTTGGAAGGGGACAGCTTGGGGGCGGCGGCTTCCTTGGGCTTGTCCTTCGCCGCGGCAGGAGCGGCCATGCCGCCAGCCGCAAGGCCGAGCGCCAGGGCGAGTCCGATCGCCGAACGGTTGAAAAGCGCGCTGCGGATCATGCTATTCGTCTCCTTCAGGGCCGCCTGACCAGGCTTGGAATTGCCCGGCCGGACGTCAGGTTCTTCTGCCTCGCCATAGGCGGGGACCCGCCGGTTTGGCAACAGGTCAGCGCACTAGGGAGCGCCGGGTGAACCGCGATTGAATGCGCTTGGCGCCGCCCATTCAGCATGGGGGCAAAGGGTGTGGAAAACCGCCCCCCTTTCGCGCGCGAGCCAAGCCTTGGGGTGGCCTTGACGCCCCGCTTGGCCTAGGGCCTTAGGTACTTTCGTAGTCCCATAAACAACCGGCTGTACCCCGCGTGAGCGATACCGACGAAATACCCGAAATCCCTGGTCCGATGGGCGAGTTCCCGCGCGTCGACATCGTCGACGAGATGAAGACCAGCTACCTCGATTACGCGATGAGCGTGATCATCAGCCGTGCGCTGCCCGACGTGCGCGACGGCCTGAAGCCGGTCCACCGCCGCATCCTGTTCGCCAGCCAGGAAGGCGGCTTCGTCGCTGGCCGGCCCTATCGCAAGTCCGCCAAGATCGTCGGCGACGTGATGGGCAACTATCACCCCCACGGCGACAGCGCGATCTACGACGCGCTGGCGCGCATGACGCAGGACTGGTCGATGCGCCTGCCGCTGGTCGACGGCCAGGGCAACTTCGGCTCGATGGACCCCGATCCGCCGGCCTCGATGCGTTATACCGAGGCACGGCTGGCCAAGGTCGCCAATTCGCTGCTCGACGATCTCGACAAGGACACGGTCGACTTTACCGACAACTACGACGGTTCCCGGCAGGAGCCGACCGTGCTGCCGGCGCGGTTCCCCAACCTGCTGGTCAACGGCGCGGGCGGCATCGCGGTGGGCATGGCCACCAACATTCCGCCGCACAACCTGGGCGAAGTGATCGACGGCTGCCTGGCCATGATGGACAACCCGGCGATCACGATCGACGAACTGATCCAGATCATCCCTGCGCCGGACTTCCCCACCGCGCCGCTGATCCTCGGCACGGCGGGCGCGCGCAGCGCCTATCACACCGGGCGCGGCTCGGTGATCATGCGCTGCCGCCACGAGATTGAGGAAGGGCGCGGCGATCGGCGCTCGATCGTCCTCACCTCGATCCCCTACCAGGTCGGCAAGTCGGGCCTGGTCGAAAAGATCGCCGAGGCCGCCAAGGACAAGCGGATCGAGGGCATTTCCGACATTCGCGACGAATCAAGCCGCCTTGGCGTGCGCGTGGTGGTCGATCTCAAGCGCGATGCAACGCCGGAAGTCGTGCTCAACCAGCTGTGGCGCAACACGCCGGCTCAGTCGAGCTTCCCGGCGAACATGCTGGCGATCCGGGGCGGACGTCCGGAAGTGCTGACCCTGCGCGACATCATCGCCAGCTTCATCACCTTCCGCGAGGAAGTGATCACCCGCCGCACCAAGTACGAGCTGAACAAGGCGCGCGATCGCGCCCATATCCTGCTTGGCCTGGTGGTGGCCGTCACCAACCTGGACGAAGTGGTGCGCATCATCCGCGGCGCGCCCAACCCCGCCGCCGCACGCGAGGCGCTGCTGCGCCGCGAATGGCCGATCGGGGACATTGCGCCCTACATCCGCCTGGTCGAGGCGATCGAACCCAGCGCCGAGCAGGAAGGCGGCACCTATCGCCTGTCCGAAGTGCAGGTGAAGGCGATCCTCGACCTGCGCCTCCACCGCCTGACCGCGCTGGGCCGCGACGAGATCGGCGACGAGCTGAAGGAACTGGCCGCCGCGATCGAGGAATACCTCTCGATCCTGGCCGACCGCGTGAAGCTCTACGGCGTAATGCGCGAGGAACTGGTCGCGGTGCGCGATGCCTATGCCACGCCGCGCGTGTCGCAAATCACCGCGCCCGCCGACGGGATCGACGACGAGGACCTGATCGAGCGCGACGACATGGTCGTCACCGTCACGATGGACGGCTATATCAAGCGCACCCCGCTCTCCACCTTCCGCGCGCAGAACCGGGGCGGCAAGGGCCGCGCCGGGATGGCGACCAAGGACGAGGACGTGGTGACGACGATGTTCGTCACGTCCACCCACAACCCGGTGCTGTTCTTCTCGACTGCCGGCAAGGTCTATCGCCTGAAGGTCTGGCGCCTGCCCGAAGGCGGCCCGGCCACACGCGGACGGCCGATCGTCAACCTGCTCCCCGCGCTCGACAAGGACGAGACGATCCAGACCGTCCTGCCCTTGCCCGAGGACGAGGCGGAATGGGGCAAGCTCTCGGTGGTGTTCGCCACCGCCAAGGGCAATGTGCGCCGCAATTCGATGGACGCCTTCGCCAACGTGCCCTCCAACGGCAAGTTCGCGATGCGCTTTGACGAGGACAGCGAGGATCGCCTGATCGGCGTCGCCCTGCTCGACCCGACCGACGACGTGCTGCTCGCCACCCGTTCGGGCAAGGCGATCCGCTTTGCCGGGGACGAGGTGCGAGAGTTCACCAGCCGCACCTCCACCGGCGTGCGCGGGATGACGCTGAAGGGCGACGACGAGGTCATCAGCCTTTCGATCCTGCACCGCGTCGGCGTGAAGGACCAGGACGAGCGCGACGATTACCTGCGCCACGCGCCCTGGAAGGCCGAAAAGGACAGCGAACCGGCGATGAGCGCCGAACGCTTTGCCCAGCTGGCGGAGAAGGAGCAGTTCATCCTCACCGTCTGTGCCAACGGCTATGGCAAGCTGTCCTCGGCTTACGAATATCGCCGCACGGGTCGCGGCGGTCAGGGCATCACCAATATCGACAACATCGCCCGCAACGGGCCGGTTGTCGCCAGCTTCCCGACCAGCCAGGCCGACCAACTGATGCTGGTGACCGACCAGGCCAAGCTGATCCGCCTGCCGCTGGAAAGCCTGCGGGTGATCGGACGCGGCAGCGCGGGCGTGCGGCTGTTCAACGTGGCCGACCAGGAACACGTTGTCAGCGCGGTGCGGCTGGCCGAAGTCGCCGGCGACGAGGAAGAGGCGGAGGCAGCTACCGAAGCGGTCGCTCCACCGGAGACGGACGAAGGCTGATGGCGCTACGGGTCGAACCCTCGGGCGGATCGTGCGGAGCGCGCGTCACCGGGGTCGACCTGTCGCGGTCGCTCGATGCGGAAGCCATCGCGGCGATCCGCGCGGCCTGGCTGGAATACCACGTCCTAGCCTTCCCCGATCAGTCGATCGGTGACGACGATCTGGAGCGGTTCACGCTGGCGATGGGCGGGTTCGGAGAGGATCCGTTCTTCGCGCCCATTCCCGGCCGCCAGCACATCGCCGCGATCCGGCGCGAGGCGGACGAGCAATCGCCGCTGTTCGCGGAAAACTGGCACGCCGACTGGTCGTTTCAGGCGCGTCCTCCCGCTGGAACCTGTCTGCTGGCGGTCGACATACCCCCGCACGGCGGCGACACCCTGTACGCCAACCAGCACCTGGCGTGGGAGGCCCTGCCCGCCGACCGCCAGGCGCAAATTGCCGACCTGATCGCGATCCATTCCGCGCGCCTGCCCTATGCGCCCGACGGCACTTACGGCGCGCGCGACAAGGGCCGGTCGATGGACATCCGCCCCAGCGAGGCGGCATTCGCGACGCAGACCCATCCGCTGGTTCCGGCCCACCCGGAAACCGGGCGGCGCGGACTCTATTCGACGCTGGGCTATATCGTCGGGATCGAGGGCATGGCGCAGGACGCCGCGATTGCCCTGCTGATGGACCTCCAGAAATGGCAGGGCGACGAGCGCTTCGTGTTTGCCCAGCGCTGGGAGCCGGGGATGCTGGTGATGTGGGACAACCGCTCGGTCCTCCACCGCGCGACCGGCGGCTACGAAGGCCACCGGCGCGAGCTGCACCGAACGACTATTGCGGCTGCTCCGGGTCCGGTGTGGCGCGGCTCCTGAGTTCTCCGATCACCCCGGTGCAGATCAGGAACTGCCCGAAGTAGTAGAGCGGCCAGATCAACAGACCGGGCAGAAAGCTGTGCGCCAGCGGCCCTCCGCGCGAGAAGATCAGCAGGTCCGACACGGCGAACATCACCGCCCCCAGCCCCACGCGGTAGCGCGGGAAGGAACTGGCCCAGGCTGCCGCCGTCATCGCCGCGAGGCCAGCGGAATAGAGCGCGATCCCCGGCGCGGCGGCGCGGTCAGCCGGGAGCGCCCAGGCGATCAGCGGGATCGTGACCAGCAGGACCAGCCCCAGCAGCTTCTGGCTGGGTGCCAATGCCGCGCGGCGGTGGCGCCAGTAGAGGTGGATGGCGATCAGGTGGCCGATCAGGAAGGCCACCGCGCCGATCTCGATCCGGTCCGCGAACCATTCCAGCAGTACGTCGCCCAGCGTGCCAAAGGCCATCACCGCCGCGATCTGCCGCGAATCCGCGCCCTTGTGGCGGGCCAGGGCATAGGCGGCGAGCAGGGCCACCCCCGCCCCCTTCCACGCCATCAGGTAGAGGCCCGGAAGCTGGCTATCCTTGACGAAGAAATAGCTGATCCCGGCGATCAGGCTGGCCAGCAGCCAGGGCCGCTTCTCGATCAGTGCACGCTGCGGCATCGGCCGTCCTCCCCTTCCCCCACCTAACCGTTCGTGTCGAGCGAAGTCGAGACACATTCGCGCGCCCTCTCGACTTCGCCGGGCACCAGCGGCAAGGGGGGAGCCATGCAATACGATGTCCACATTATCGGCGGCGGGCTCGCCGGAAGCGAAGCGGCCTGGCAGCTGGCCAGGCGCGGGTTCAGGGTGCGCCTGTCCGAAATGCGCGGAACCGGCGAACGCAGCCCGGCGCACCAGACCGACGCCCTGGCCGAACTGGTCTGCTCCAATTCGTTCCGCAGCGACGATCACGAGAACAACGCGGTCGGCCTGCTCCACCACGAAATGCGCGGACTGGATTCGCTGGTCATGGCGGCGGCGGCGAAAGCGCAAGTGCCCGCCGGGTCCGCGCTGGCGGTGGACCGCGACGTGTTTTCCGCCGAGGTCGAGGCGCGGCTGGCCGCCCTACCCAACCTGACCGTGGTGCGCGAGCGGATCGACGTGCTGCCCCAGGCCGGCCTCACCATCGTCGCCACCGGACCGCTCACCGCCGAGGCGCTGGCCAGCAGCATCGGCGCGGCAACCGGGGCGGACAGCCTGGCCTTCTTCGATGCCATCGCCCCGATCGTCTACCGCGACTCCATCGACATGGACGTGGCCTGGATGGCCAGCCGCTGGGACAAGGGCGACAAGGACTACATCAACTGCCCGATGAACCAGGAGCAGTACCTGGCCTTCCACCAGGGCCTGCTCGACGGCGAGAAGACCGAGTTCCGCGAGTGGGAGGCCAATACCCCCTATTTCGAAGGCTGCATGCCGATCGAGGTGATGGCATCGCGCGGGATCGATACCCTGCGCTATGGCCCGATGAAGCCCGTGGGGCTCGACGACCCGCGCACCGGGCGCTGGCCATATGCCGTGGTCCAGCTGCGGCAGGACAACAAGCTGGGCACGATCTGGAACATGGTCGGCTTCCAGACCAAGCTGAAACACGCCGAACAGGTGCGCCTGTTCCGCACCATTCCGGGGCTGGAGAATGCCGAGTTCGCCCGGCTGGGCGGGCTGCACCGCAACACCTTCCTCAATTCGCCCGAACTGCTCGACCGGCAGCTGCGGCTGAAGAACGCGCCCCACATCCGCTTTGCCGGGCAGGTGACTGGCTGCGAGGGCTATGTCGAAAGCAGCGCTGTGGGCCTGATCGCGGGGCTGATGACGGCGACCGAGTTGGCGGGGCGCGAATGGACTTCCCCGCCGCGCACCACGGCGCTGGGCGCGCTGCTGTCGCACATTACCGGCGATGCCGAGGCGGACAGCTACCAGCCGATGAACGTCAACTTCGGGCTGTTCCCGCCGGTTGAGGGCAAGATGAAGAAGGCCTCGCGCAAGCAGGTCTACACCGCCCGCGCCAAGGCTGATTTTGCGGAGTGGACCGCCTCGGCGCCGCTGTGAAGTCCTAGCAGCGGCAGGCCGGTTTCTTCGCGGGCTTCGGCTTCGTGGTGGCGAATTCGGGGCGGGTCAGCTGGCCGTCCCCGTTAGCGTCGGCGCCCTTGAACCGGTTGGACGTGGCGACCGCCCACTCCTCGAAGCTCAGCAGATTGTTGCCGTCCGTATCGAGCTTGCGGAACGCGGCGACGCGCGGCGAGAGCGCCTCGCTACGCGAAATCAGGCTGTCGCGGTTGCGGTCGAGCCGGTTGAAGCGCCGCTCCTCGCGGGTGGCTTCGCTCGCCTGGGGCAGGTCGGCGCCGATCAGGCCATCGCCGTCCTCGGTCGGGATCTCGTCGGGCGGAGGGCCGGCGAAATCCTGGGCCGGCACGGCAACGGGCGGCGCGGCGGCCTCGGTCGCGGCCTTGCCCTGCCACCAGAACAGCCCCGCCCCCACCAGCAGCAATGCGGATACCGCGCCCAGCACGATCCGGTTCATAGGCCAGGTCTCCTTCCCTCAGCGATCATCGCCTAACGCCCCAGCAGGCCAAGCCGCAATGCGGCGACCATCGATCCGCCGCCGTCCAGCAGCGGCTCCTGCCCGCGCGAGCGGCGGGCCAAGCCGTGCAGCACGAGCAGCGGGCGCAGGTCGCGCGGCAGGCGGGGCCGGCGCCAGTCATGCGCGGCAGCCAGGTCCAGCACCGCGGCGCGCTCGTCCGGATGGCTGAGCCGGGGCGCCAGGTCGGCCAGCGCCCAGCCCTGCCCGGCGCGCAATGCTTCATGCGGATCGTGGCCCAGCAGCTGTGCCAGCACCGCCCAGGGCGCCGCGCGCGCGGCCGCGCAGGCCGCCAGCGCGGCGGGATCGAGCGGCGCTTCACCGATCATCTCTTCCCAGCCTTCGGTCAGCCGCGCCAGCGCCGCGCGCTGCTCTCCCCATGGGGCAAGCGCGGCGAGCAGCGGTTCGCCCCGGTCCGCCGCTCCGCCCGGCGTTTCCAGCTGTTCGCGCCACCACGCCAGCCTGATCTGCGCCAGGACCGGTTCGCGTACCGAGCGAATCGTATCGCCGAGACGCTGGTCGAGCGCGAGCAGGCCCAGCGTCAGCGGCCGCGTTCGCGCCGGGGCATAGGCCAGCGCAAGGCGCGCCGCCGGCCCCAGCAGATCAACAAGCGAAAGGGAATCAGTCATCGTCGCGCCCAGACTAGGCGTGTGCCCGCCACTTTGAAACCGGGCGTAAATCGAGCGCTCTAACAGGGTGTTAACCTTGCTCCTTCAATGACTGCAAACCACCACTGTCTATTGGCAGGCTGTTCATCAACTCATTCGAGGGCGCCATGCTCGCATCCATTCGACGCAAGCTCGGCCAGTTGAAGGCCAACACCAGCGGCAACGCGACCCTGCTTGTCGCGCTGGGCCTGCCCGCGCTGGTGGGCGGGTCAGGGCTCGCCGTGGATACCGCCCAATGGTACATGTGGAAGCGCGAGCTGCAGTTCGCGGTCGATCAGGCGGCGCTCGCCGGTGCCTGGGCCCGCACCAGCAGCGCCACCAAGGACGCCTATTCCAACCGCGCCGAGCAGGA